>CEUX01056650.1_pt1 | contig 19172 bp, 31 predicted proteins | sample 531361 | NCBI WGS metagenome assembly CEUX01 (sample SAMEA2622736, study PRJEB7988) | marine metagenome | isolation source: saline water (ENVO:00002010), including
ATAAAGGAGAATAAATGATGAAAAAAATAACCATAACTTTTAATAGTGATGAAAATTTAGAATATATCCAAAATGCTTTAATAGATATTTCTAATAATGATATTATAGTAGACTTGTTACCTTGTCATGATGAGGAAAATGAGGAACTAAATTATGTAAATTATAATATAGAGGAGAATAAATGAAATTTTCAGAATTTTATAATCTAAATAATATACAATTAAGAAAAAATTATATGAAACGCCAAAAACATTTTTTCAAAACTAATTTTAATGAATATTGTGTATATGTATATACTGCATATTCTAAAAACTTTTGGCTACATGATAATTATAAAACTAATATAATATTTAAAAAAGATTAATTATAAAGGAAAACAGAAAATGAATTATAAAAAAGAGGCTTTAAAAGCTATGAAAGAGCATAATTGGGAATCTGAATACATTGAAGATGAGGATGGTATTTGGATTGGAACAGATAACATTGATGTTAATATATACTTAACTGATAATGAAGGTTATAAATATGGTATTGATGTTTTTGATTGTGAACTTGATAATGAAGGTTATATAGTAACTAAGAACTATATATTAACTTTTTATAAATAGCTATTATATATTCACCTTTATATGTTGAGCTTGAATTTAGGTAGAGCTTCGCTAACCCCTTGTTATAAAACAAAGGTTAGCTCTACCCGGCTTCACCTTCATAGAGGCATCGCTTTCATAGGTAATTATAACTAAATAGAATTATAATATGGATAACTACTTTCAATGCTATTTCATATATATCACGAGGTCGTGTTATCTTCGCCTGACCTTATATGGCTATCGTGAAACCCCTTCTTGTAACCATTTTAAAAGCTATAACGCAAGAAGTATCAAACCAACACATTATAGCGAATGCAAAGTTATAAATAATGATTATAATTTTACAAGTAAAAAAGGAAAGCCTCTGAAATGCGTTGGTTTAGACACCTCAGAGGCTCAAACAGAAAATACACGTGTGGGTATAAATTATAATTATAATTCTATATATACAAATGAAAAAAAATAATTATAAAAGTGAATTATAATTTGCATATTATAATTAAAGTTGTGTAAATTAATTTAACAGGAAATTTGAAATAATCGGAGATAATATGAACAAGATAAAAGAAGTGATCTGGGATTCTGGACTACGAAAAGGTTATATAGCAGAGCAGATAGGAGTACAACCATCTCATATTAGTATGTGGATTGCAGAAAACAGATTGCCCAGTAAGAAACGTATTAGGCTACTTTGTAAAATTTTAAAATGTAAAGTAATTGATATTTATCCTGAAGGAATCCCAAAAAAAGGAGATAGCAATGGATAAACTTTCAAAAGCATATGATGATTTATTTAAACAGATAATACCACCTTCACCACTTGATGATGCTTTAAAAAAGTGGCGTGAAACATCAAAGAAAATAAAGGAAAACAGAAAATGAAAAATAAGGAGAATAAAATGAGATATGTAGAAGCACTAATATCTGAAATAGAAGAAAGTAAATATAATCCAACCATAAGAACAGACAGGAAAAATAAAAAATATAAAGACCTTAAAGAAAGTATAAAAAAATATGGACTATTAAATCCTATCTTGCTTGCATACAATGGAAAAAAACTTGTTGCAGGACATAGAAGATTAAATGTTTATAAAGATTTAGGAAAAAAATATATTCCAGCTTTTATAAACACTAAAATAACAAATAATAATTATGATGAGATTTTTGTTGCCGATCATAAAGATTCAATGCTTTTAACTGCTGCACAAGAAACAGAAAGATATTTAATGGGTGCGGAAGTTATTTCATCGAAAACCTTTAATGCAATTAAAAGACTTGAACTTATTGGTGGAAAAGAAACAATAAAAAGAGTGGTTGCTGAAAAGAAATCTCCAAATACTTATATAATCGGTATTGATTTTTATACAGGATATATTAAAAAAAGAGGCAATTTAAGATGTGAACGTGATGCTCTTTATTGGATGTTTAATGTTGGAAAAGCTTATCAGTTAAAAACTGCTATAAAATCATTTGCATCTGCTGAGATGATAAGAGAATGTGTTGAGAATAGAAAACCTTTAAAAATAGATTGGCTATCATCATAAATAATAAACTGCAAGGAGAAACAGAAAATGAACATTGAAGAATTAGCAAATAAGTATGATCTTGAAGAAAGTGATTTTTGGGAACTTCGTAAAAATTCAGGTACTTGGATTATAACTCATAATGCCTGCGAAAAAATCGCACATAAAGAAAATATTATATTTGAACCAGTAGAAGTGGTTAGCTACGTTCCAACAATTATAACTGAGAATGGAGAAAAGGTTCAAAAAGTAAGATACGGAAAAGAAAATTGGATGCCAGCATGGGCTGGCACTTGTCAGAAAAAAACTGGAGATGTGGCACTTCTTATAACTGGCTATAAAGCAGATAATCCTGATTATAAAATACAAAGTAATGGAGAGGCTAATGTTACAAATTGTACTTCTAATTACTACTTTTCAATGGCACTTAAAAGGGCGCAAGATAGGGTAATTTTGCAGCTTATAAATGCTTATGAATATGGTATTTACTCAGATGTTGAAGCAGATGATTTTAAAAAGAAAGATGATAAGCCAACGCAGAAACAATTTGATTTATTAGATCGCTTGACATATACTCTCGGATTAAAAAAGACACCACGCAAGGAATCTTTTACAAAAAAAGACATATCAGATCTAATTAAAGAATATGAGGATGAGGTGCTTACAAGAGAATCAGAAGAACATGAAAGAAATCAAAAAGAACTAATAGGAGAATAACATGAATAAAGATAATAGCGGTGCATTATTTAAAGTTGAAGATAAGAAATCAGATAAACATCCTGATTACACTGGTAATTGCATAGTAGGTGGTAAAAAGATGTATATTGCATCTTGGATAAATACTACTGAAAAAGGTATGAAGTATATGAGCCTTAGCTTTACAGAGCCATCTGAGAGTGCGAAATATTCTAAAGAAACATCAAGCGCATCTTCAAAACCTGCATTTGCAAAACCGGACACAACAAAGAATGATCTCCCGTTTTAAAATTTTAGTTAGGACTGGGGAAGGTCGTGAGCAGTGGGTGGATGGCGATAAGCTGTTCACCCGTTTGCTCGGAGATTATAATAAACAGCAAGCAAAATTGCAAGATAATTTTGAAAAAAGATTAGAAAAATTTAAAGCGAGCGTATATGAATTTAAAACAGAGCATGATACTTCTATGTTGGGTGAATTTATAGAATACTGGACAGAACCAAACAAAAGTGGAAAAAAAATGCGTTTTGAACTTGAAAAAACATGGAAACTGAGCATGCGACTAAAAAAATGGAAACGTAATGGCTTTGGTAAAAAAGAAGATAAAGTAGAAGATGGGCGCTCAAACTATAAAAAATATGTACCACCAGAAACCAAAGAAGAAGATTTATTGTCTATGGATGAAATAAATGAACTTATGCAAGGAATCAAAAAGGATTTAACGTGGAACAAAAAATGATATTATGTGATGGTGATTGTGATGAAAATTATGGTAGTTGTTACTGGGAAGAAGATTATATGACCATTAACTGTTATGGTGATAACTTATGCAAAAAATGTATGTTTAAATTTACAGCAGAGCAAGAACGTGAAGAAAAACATAGCGGTTAATATGAAATATGTAGGCAAAAAGATCGGCATTTGCGATCACTTTTGCAATAAGAAAACTAAGAAAACAGATTTCTATAAATGGTTTTCTTATCTTGATAATGAGTTTATAAAAGAAATGTGCGAAAGCTGTGCGCTTCGAGAGAAGTGGGGTTATAATTATAAACAAACAAAAGGATTTAAATCATGGGCTTTTGGCTTGGATTTATAATTGGAGCATGGCTTGGGTTTACGCTTGGGCTTATGATCTTTATATTGCTTGGAGCTTTTAAAAATTGAGCAGGTGGTCGGAGTTATTAGCCTTATGTCATCCATAAATAACCCGCTCTCACACTACCTGCTCATAAATTTGATGTTATCATAAAAGCAAAAGTCGGATAACAGAGGGGAGTGTTTGCAGATGCTCCCCACAAAATTAAGGAGATAAAATAAACATATGAAGTGTTGGCATTGTAAAACAGAGCTTATTTGGGGAGGAGATTTTGATTTTGAAGACTATGGCTTAGATGAAACTGGAATAGTGAGTAATTTATCTTGCCCAAATTGCCCTACATATGTAGAAGTATATTATAATATAGATGAAGAGAATCAAAGGAGATAAAATGAAAGTAAGTGAATGTTGTAATGCTAAATTAAAATATTATAATAAAGACTGGGATGATGGAATATGCACAGCCTGCGAACACCATAGCCCAGCAGCAGAAGAAGATTGTGATGTGGAAGCAAGGACAATGGGAACTGAGGTTGATTAGCTTTACCCTTAAAGGTAAGCCAAAAGCATTAAAGCGCCATAGAAGTACAAGAAATGGTAGAATGTATGACCCATCTCACAAAGATAAGAAACAAATGTGGCTACAAATTGCAAAATATAAACCAAAAAAGCCCCTTAGCGGAGATATTTATCTAAAAGTGATATTCTACATGCCAAGACCAAAAAACCATTACAGAACAGGAAAATTTTCGCATATACTAAAAGACAATATGCCTGAAAAACATTCAATCGTACCTGATCTTGATAATTTGGTTAAAATGTTAGCCGATGTTATTCAAGGAAAAGATAGAATGATAGTAGATGATAGTCAAATATGCATGCTACAAGCAGAAAAAATTTATGGAAAACCAAGAACAGAAGTTGTCATCCAAGAAATATGAGGGTAGTAGAGGAACGCAAAAAGCAATTTGATCCTTTTTATTTAGACCCAAAAGTAAAACAGGTAGAGCTTGGTCGTAAAATAGAAGGGAAAAAGAGTTCTTCTCAAGAGCATACAGAAGGAGAGGAAAAACCAAAAAAAAGCCAAAGAAGGCTTCCTTTTGGAGAACGGGTTAATGTTGATTACATTACTGATATAGGTGGATACTTAACTGACTATGAGCGTGATATGCTTGGAAACAAAGGAGATAGGGGCTATGTTAGCTATGAACATGTATTGTCAGAAAATGAGCCTAAATATATAGATAAATACACGACCGCATATAATTCTGATATTATGAGAGCAATATTAAGCCATCAATGAACTATCTTGATTATATCAGGGAGAAACCTTGTCTTATTTGCGGACTGCAACCATGTGATCCAGATCACCTTGAAGCCAGAGGTATGGGCGGTGCGAACAAGAGCGGTTATAAAGACTATTCCTGTGTTCCACTTTGCAGGATACATCACAGCGAAAGGCATCAGCTTGGAAATCAAAAATTTGAACATAAATATAATATTAATTTATGGAATGATGCTTTTAACTTAATAAGGAGATACTTTGTTTCAAGATGACTTAAAAGCAGGTGAAGAAATAGAAAAAATAGTTTTAAATAAGATCAGAACAGGGGATACGCCACTGTTTGGAGAGGCTTTTCCCGATGCTTATAAAGTGGAAGGATATTTTAAAGGTTACGATTTATTTGTGCCGGAAATAGAAGTCAGAATTGAAGTAAAACAGGATAAGAAATCTCAGCATACAGGAAACTATGTTATAGAAGTTGAATATGGTGGCAAGCCATCAGCCTTAGCGACCACAAAGGCAGATTACTGGGTATTTTGGGATGGGGAATGTTGGATTTGGACTACTGTATGGAGAATTAAAAAGGCAGTTAGAGGACTTCCATTGCGAGAATTTACAGGAAAAGGTGACGATAAGCCAAAAAAGGCATATTTATGCCCAAAAGAAAAAATAAAAAATAGTGCGGAGTATGTAATTTATGAGATTCACAGCTAAAATAAAAGATGGAAAAATACACTGGCATAATGCCAATGGTTTAAAGAAGTATATACATGAGGCTGAAGGTGAGGAAGTGTATATTGATATTAAAGCTTCTAAGGTGCGAAATACTGCGCAAAACAATTATTACTGGGCAATCCTGAGAGAGTTCGGCAAGCAAGTTGGGTATCATCCTGAAGAAATGCACGATGTGTGCAAAGCGCACTTCAAGGTAGGGACAACAAAAACTTTTGATGTTGCTGAATTTACAGAATATATAGATCGTGTTATTTATTGGGCTGCGGAACAGGGCTACCCAGTCAAAGACCCGAGAGCTACCAAACTTCCCTGATCTTTAATTTTATATTATAAACACCGTTCGCAACCTGTTTAAAGCTAAAAGTTTTCATATCGAATTTTGCGATTGCAAACGAATCAGGTAAAAAATTATCTCTATCAGGCTGAAATAAGAATGGTAACTGACCGCCATTAGTCTTATTTAACACAGACCCTATAAACGAATTACCATTTATTAAATTATTATCAGTGCCACTATGAGTAGTGTTATAACTATATGTTCCATCCTGATTATTAGACATCGGCGAAAAATTTGTTTCATCTAAACCGCCATATCTAAAGCCTGCTGATTCAGACATTGGGAGTATATCCTCGCCTTGTAAATATGTAAAATTTAAATCCCACACCCTTCTGCCTGTTCTTGATAAAACTGCCTGTTGTGTATCCCACATTTCAGTATAATCATCCTGATGAACGCCCTCAGTATACCCCCATAACAATTTCCATTCTGTTCTACCTAGATCAAATTGTGGTCTGTTTTTCCATTGTGATGGCTTGGTATAACGATGGTTTACAAGATCATTACCTCCCATTGTCCTTTGCCTATTTACTCCATCTACTTCCCTTGTCATGCTAATTTTAAGGTCTGCGGAATGTGGCATATCGTAATATTTACCATAAACAAAACACCCTATATCAAAAGTCATTTCCTCGCCTATATTATTAAATGTTTCTATCATATTGGGCGACTTAGTTCTAAATTGTAATCCTGTAACTACCTGTAAGCCACTTCCATAACCAACCTGATATTTAAGATTACCGGCTTCATCTACTTCATTGTGATGATATCCACCTATTACTTCTTCTATAGGATTACTGGGAAATGTCCATAACGACCATCCATCATAATACGTATTTCTTCTTGTTTCATCTGTATCATTACCAATTATATTTACACTTTGTTCTAAATTTTCCGCATTTAAACAAGTAAAATTATCTCCATAAAAAGTCCAAGTTTTAAATACAGGACACATTTCTATAAGATTATGCGCCCCAGTATTGCCCCCAAATCCTGATTGACCTGTAGAATGAAATACAGTATTTCTACCTAATATATCACCATAAGCACCGTAATTATGATTTAATACTGCAACATAATTAATTCCTACATCCATTGTGTTATAAGGAACATAAGTAGATCGGCGTAATGGATCATCATGATAATAAGCTACCTCACCCCAACTATTAACATTTGTATTAATATTATTAGGTGTAAAGGTTAATTTTTCTGTTCTTGTAGGACTTATAGTATGCCATCTTGGAACTCTCCATCCTGCCGATTTCCACCAATCGCCCCACGAAACATAAAAACGAGGTATTCCTACTGATTGATAAGCCATTACCAAACCTCCTCTATAACAAGCGAAACTTTATAAACATTATGTGCGATTCTGTCGGCTTTAAGTGAATTGTTGCGAAATTTAGCAATACAGAACTGGTCAGGGTTCGCATCTAAATTATTTGGTTGAAAAATAAACTTTAATGTACCGCCGAGCGTTTTATGCCACACTTCAGAAAAAAAGCTGCTTTCATCATTAATATTAAATTTAAAAAATCCACTATCTTGACTTTCTACAATATCATCTGAATCTAATTGTGCTTGTTGTGTTGCATAATCGTGCGTAACCTCAGAAAATTTAGGCATATAAGTTCCACCTATTTTACTAGCTATAGTACCCACTAATTCATTAGAACTATATAAATCACCTTGATCTATATATGAAAATGTAAGATTCCACACCCTACGACCTTTTCTTGAAAAATCTTGATAATCTGTATTGTGATTCGCCAACTCCCAAGCACCTAAATCACCCCATTTTGGCTTAGATTCCATAGTATTGCTAACTGTTGAGCCATTTATAGTTGTCATTTCATCTATTTTTCCAAATTCCCTGCTCATTGTCAAATTTAAATCTGCACTATGAGGCATATCGTAATATTTACCTATAGACATACAACCTAATTTTGAATTAGCTGGTGCGCCCGCACCCATTCCTGACAAATCAGCATCAAAATATAAATGACAAGATATTAAATCATCCTTATTATGCCCCTTTGATGTTGGTTGAAAGGTATCACTATTTGTTAATTCTGTAATGCTAAATCCATTCCATCGTGGTGTATATGTCTGTGAATTATAAGCACCATCTGCATTTACTATTTCTGTATGATTTGGAAGGCAATCTAACCATTCTTGTGGCTCATTATACACTCTGTTCGCCCTATGGAAATGTGGCTGTATAGTTAAACCACCATAATTATGATTAAGAATAGCCCAGTAGTTTAATTTTTGACCCCTATCAATTAAAAAATTATATGGATATGGATTAAAATTTGTATTTTCCGTGGTTGAAAAATATTTTTCATAAATAGTTACAGGATTTAAATCAAATACTTCACGAGGAAACAACTCTCTATCAAAATTATAATGATCTGTATAATTGGTTGGATCGTAAAGCTGTTCAAATCCTATTTCTCTTAAATAATGAGGAATGTCAATATAAAATCGTGGAGTGCCTACCGTTCCATAAGCCATTATTTAACCACCCTTAATAATTCTGATTCTCTTGTATGGGTAGCACCTGTCATTACTCTACCATTTGGGTGCATATGAATTTCACCATTATATTCTTCACCATTTTTTAAATAAAAAGTTGTTGGAATATCGCCTGTTGATAAATTTTCTATAATATTATTTTTTACAATAGTTTCAGATATTCTTTTTCTTGAAACATCACCTACATTCATATCTAACATAGTTCTTGATATATCTTCTACTTTAGTTAATACTAAATCAACACGATCTGTATTTTTTTCAAATTCCATAATAACTACTGAACCTTCAGCAGTACAACCTGTTGCAGTTTTAATTTTAAATTCACCATAATATTCAAACAATTCAGATAAGTTTCCACCCAATCCAATAGGTGCAATTATAATTCTTTTATTATTTGCCCTCAGTAAAAAATTACTTGGCGTTTTATCAAATATTTCTATTTTACTATTATGGTAAATATCTAAAGCCCTAATATTGCTAGAATCAATAGAACACTTACCATCACCATATGTTATTATATTACTCATTATTCACCGTGCGTTTCCAATAAAAGAATATCCATTATCATGGTATAATCTATAACAGTAAAAATACCATCGCCATCTATATCAAGCTCATCTAAATGTTTACAATATTCTAAACCTTCAGGATAACCCCCCTGAAAAGCATCCGTTCCATGACCTGAAATTACACACGTATACATCATGGTTAAATCTAAAATAGTAAATTCTCCATCTCCATTCATATCAAATTTTGAATATCTAAATTTATCACCATCACTCCATAAGCGTATATCTATTGATTTATCTATTTCGCTGTATAACAAATCATTACTATTTAATAATGTTTGTGGTGCTTCAGAAAGATTTAGTAATTGATCTCCCATCTCAGCAGTTAGCCTTAATTCCATCGCTAATTCACGAATTATTTCATGCCCCTTGATCCATTTATCTTTCCAATTTTCATCTTCAACTAATTCTTCTGATAGTGTTAATTCTAAATAATCTGCTTGATTTCCGTGCGAAGTCCATACATTATTACTAGAAACATCTAATTCTTCATTCCATTCATATGCAGGATGAACACCTGCTATCTGCCCTGCATTTACCCCTGATGCCGCATACATTAGCCAAACAAATTTTTCTACAGACCCTGCAAATGTAGGCAAAGGATTATTTTTAAATATAAATTTAAATCTTGCCTTAACATATGGTAGATTTAATCCACCAAATTCATCAGGCGCACTTGCTAATATATTTGGTGTAATTTCAACATCTATAGTATCAGGAATTTCATTACCTATAAAACCTCCAAATGAATAAAGCTGACCTGCATTTACCCACATATTACCAATTTGTATCTGAATAATAATATTCTTAATTTTATGATAAACTATATCACTCCATATACAAGCTAAATAAGTAAATATTTTAGGCGTATTGCCTCTTTCCCAATAATTTTGTGCTTCTTCTAATTGATGCATCAAAAAAACATCTTCATCATTAACACTTACTTCATCTCCTACATAATTTAAAGAATAATCAGGTATTTTTTCTGAACCTGCTAAATTCCCTAGTGGATTATATTCCCATAAACAAGTATTTTGTATAAAATTCTCAGCACCCACACAACCAAAACCATCAGGACTAGCAAATTCACTATAATTCCATGATTTGATATTATAACAAGCATCTTCCTGACCTTGATAATTAATTGAACCACCACCCAAATTATGCAACTGCTCACATTCTATTTGAACAAACTTCATTGTTTTATTTGTACTGGTTACAATAAATAATGGAAATATTTGCTGTCCATTTAATTTCTGACCTATATAATTAGCATTTCCATATTTAGCATTATAAGAATAATCAATACCAAAAGGCTTAACATCTCCTAAAATATAATCAAATGAAATCGTATCTCCTACCTCTATATTTAAATACGTCAAAGGAACTTTTACCGTGATTTTTAAATGTTGATTTTTATGATAATAAAATAAAAAATCCTTTAATCTATTCGCACTCTTTTTATCCCTGATATAATCACTTCTTTTATCTTCTACTATTAATTCTGATTCACTATGATCAGTAGGTAATCCATAATAAGAAAATAATTCTCCATAAGTTTCAGGACTTACAGCCTGCGGTTCTGTATGCTCATTATACTCACCTGTCATATAATTTTTCTTATAACGTACACTTACCTTAGTTTTTACATCTTCTATTTTCGTTCTATCATATTTATAAGAAATCACATCTTCTGCATATATTCTTCTACCATTATTTTCAGTATCTACAATATCTTGTAAATAATATTGAAGCTTAATTGAATCAAATCTAAATTCTCCTAAATTACTAAATCTCGGTATAAAAGGTGATGCAGATGCAAGTTCTTCTATTAAAGTTTTAGAATTTATTTTTTCATTTACAGTAAATGAATGAAGAAAAGGATAACCACCACTATAATAACCTGATAATTTTTCATAAAATTCTTGATCTGAAAAAGTTTCATTTATCCAAAAACTTTTATCATTATCAAAATCCCTAACAAATTCAGGAGGTACATTTAATTCTTGTAGTATAATATGATTTATAATTTCGTGCATATTGGTAACTCTTGTATATCCAGTATCACCAATATTTTTTCTACCCTTACAATGAGCATAAAAATCTTTATTGGTTGCATCTTCTATATTTATATCCTGAAATAAATGTGATTCATATATAGTTATTTCACATACCATCTCATCAGTAGTTGAACCACCAGTAGTTTTTGGTGTTCCTATACTATACGCTTGATGCATATTCACTTTATTCCATGAATTACCAAATTCATAATCCTCAATAGTAGTGCCTTCATTAGGATTCCAATTATCCTCATCTGATAGATAAAAATTATCTGCATTTATATTAGGTTCTTCTGTTACACCTGTTCCTGCTCTCCATCTCCAAGTGCCCTCAGAATCACCTGCATGATTTTCAACATTCATAATTAAAAAGGTTCTACAAGTACCATCTATATTTAGAGGTTTTAAAAAAAATCTACAATAAAAATAACTTCCCATATTCTCACTTGCCCTACTTGCTACCCATTTAAACGCAGTTCCTGCGCCTTCATCATCAATCATTAATTCACCCACATTATAAGCATTAAAGTTAGTACCTGTTCCATCAGGTTGTTGTTGATTGAAATTTGACAAATAGTTTTCAGGTAAGTTTAAATCATGTTCTCCTGATAAACCTGCAAGCGAACCTATATACTGATACTGCCCCTCAAAATAAGTATAATCACTTTTAATATAACAATACCAATTATGTGTATTACCATAATCCGATCCACCAGTACTTGCATTCCATGCTACCTGAACTTTATCAATTTCTCTTAATATTCTTGTAGCTATTGTATTATTATAAGCTATATCTGATTGACCTGATAAATTAAATTTTAATATATTACCATTAATCTCATAATTATCATCATTATGTGTTATGGTGATCCCATTATCATCTATATGTGTACTCCTAGATTCAGGTAAAAACATAACTTCTCCATCCCCACTAGCTATGAATATTGGACTTGCTTTAAATGAGTGCGCACCTTGAAAACCAATAGTTTTATCATGTTCTTCTAATACACTTATACCATTATCACTCGCATGACCAACACCATAACCTAAAAATTCAGTTCCTTTATTAACACCATAAGCATTAACTGATGAATCTATAAGCATAGTAGTTCCTTGAATATCAAATTCTTCTGATTCTATGGATTCTGTAAGCACAGCAGGACTTCTATCCACCTCTCCAAACACCATCGGAATACGTTTACCTCTATATTTACTAGGTACTGATTCACCTTCTAATATATCTTTTGGTAAATCTTTATGCAAAGTAGATTGACTTCTATCCTCTAGGGTTATTTTTATTTTATCGCCATCAATGGTATATCTTCGCACCACTCCATAATAAACTTGCAAAGCCCTATTATAATGATCGCTCTCATTATATATAACTGCATTTAAATCAAAAAAACTTACATTCTCAACAGTTGGAGAAGTCCAAAATATCCTACATTCCCTATTCATTAACCCTTTAATATCAAAGCGCTCTGAGAACCTTATACCATCATACTTATAATTTGACAAAGTCAAACTAACATTAGAAATTTTATATTTACGAGTTTCAATATCAATGGATTCTTTTAAAGAGGGAACATTTAACAAAATCGGCAAAAATGTCCATGGTCTACCAGAAAGTATCTGCCCTGAATTTGTGCTAATAGGGATTAAATCTCCATTTGCTATATACTGGTCAGTATCATCATAACCTTCTACATTATAATCCCCTAAAAAAATAATAGGTATTAAATTTGTATCTTTCGATGTTAAATCATTTTTAAAATTAGTTGGTATTATCATTCCATTTCCCTATAGGACATCGTGAAAATTTAAATTTACTTTTCAATCGCATATAGCAACCGCACTTCATACAAAATCTGTTTTTAAGATATTCGCATGCAAAACAATGGCTTAATCTCTCTCTTATAGTATCTTTATCTGCAAGTATTTTAGCTAATGCCAAAATCAGTACCTCTTCTAACAGCTTCTTTTATTGCTTCCGCAAGCTCTTCTTCTACAAAATCCTGCGTTAAAACATTTCCGGACACTGAAACATTAATCGCACCACCACCGCCACCTTGGTTCATGCGATTTAAATTTTCTATCCCAATAGATTCTACTGCATCACGCCTCATAACAAACTCACCTTGCTCTGCTTCTATCATAGTCCCACCTTGGGAATGTCTGCGACCACCCACAAGACCACCTTGTTCAAATTTACCCATTTCTGATTGGATATTTCTAACTGATGCCATACCAGCAGCGATTGCACCAGCCGCAGCAATCATATTAAAAGGAGGAGGAGCAGAGGCAAGAGCAACATTATATGCAGCCCAAGCATCTATTATTGCCTGTGCCTGCCTTAATCTTGCTGTAACTTTAATACTACCCTTTGTAGCTTGGTTCAAAGAGGCTAATCCTCCTAACCCCTTTGATACAGCTTGCGATTTTGCTACCATTAATGCCTTCTCAAGTCCAATTTGCTCAATAAGTAATTGATTTCTTTTTATATCATGCTCAATTTGGGTAACAGTTCCTTTTTCTAATGCCTCTCCAATATCACGAAGCTTAACCTGATTTAATTCTCGCTGTATTTCTAAATCAGATAAACCTTTCTGTGTCATTAATAATTGCTGACTGGATAAATCAAGCTCTTGTTGTTGCGCAAGGGTAATTTTCGTACCATTATTAAGATTATCTATAGCGGCACTTAAATTATCCGTTTCATCACCAAATAGTTCAAATTTTTCTATTAATTCGCCAACAATAATAAATGCAGCCATTACTGCTAAATTTTTCTTTGATATTTTATTAAACAAAACCATAGCCTTTGCAGCTTTGCCAGTTGCTATAGCATATACGCCATAAGCTGTAGCGCCAGTAAAAAGTGCAGCAGTATAAGATTTTACTCTATTTTCATCCATAAATTCAGCAAATGCTTTTATCCCTTTAGCAGATGCCATCACAAGTGGAACAAATACAGTTCCAAGATTCTCGCCTAAATCACCAACAGCATTATTCATCTGATTAAGTGCAAAGTTAAGTGTAGCAGCCTCACCCTCTGCTAATCCACCTGCTTTTTCCGCTATTGCTTCTAAAGCATTATCAAACCTTTGGCTTGAATCAACTGCCCCCTCAAAGGCTATTCCTTGTCTATTTAATAAATTTGTTGAACTAAATACAGATTTAGAAACTTCCATAATAGCTGTGTTTAAATCTTTATCAGAAAATATAGCATAATCCATAGCAGCTTTGGTTATTCTTTCTATTTCATCTGTATTTTTTGTATATGCAGCAGCCGTTGCCATTGCAGATATAGTAACCTCATCTCCAAATCTTGTAACTTGTTGCTGTGCGGAAGCAAACTTCAATAATTCTCTTGAAACACCTCCAAGTTGTATTTCTAATTTCTTCTCTGCCTTTTCTTGCTCTCCGAATAATTTTGTTAATCTTCCTATGGTGGTTGCAACCATAGTAGATGCAAACGATACAAGTAAAAGCTTAGAACGAAGAACGGCAAAGCTACCACCTAATATTCTTGTAGTGGTATTAGCTGTTTTATAAGAATTTCTTAATTTTTCTATAGCAACCTGATTTCCCCTCATTGCACTTGAAACTATAGATGTTTTAACTCCTATATCTGTCCATGTTTTTCCTTGTGCTGCAAGCTGTGCAGTTAATCTAAGAGTTACCTGACTTAGTTTTTGAGATTGTACTTTTGCATGATCGCCAGCATTTGTAGCCCCAACTATGCCATTTTTAAGATTATATTGTGCTTTAGTAAGCCCATTAATTGCCTGAACTAATGCAGGTTGCCCTACTGCTTCAAATTTAATTGTTATTTTTTCTTGAGCCATCTATCTGATCCTTTTGCTTTTTAGCAAGCGTATTTTTGATAATAAACGCCCTATCCACCCATTTAGCAGGCTGATCTCCATAACTTCCAGGATATGGCGAAGTACCGAACTGCTCACAATATACATATCTCTCAATGTCTTTTTGAATATCTTTTGAATGAACAATATTTTTGCAACAAAAAAAAGGCAACTGCGCATTGACCGATTTAGCGATGTCAAATTCTTTGCCTTTTTCATTAAATTCCTTTGTTTCTTCTATTAATAAGTCAATTACACTCCATACATCTTCATCGCACGAAAAGGTGCGAACTTCATATACCCCGTCTATGCGAACTGGCAACTGCGCCTCATACGGATATGTATGATACCTACAGCCCCCACACCATTCCGCATGAATGTTTATTTCGAGTTGGAGGCGTTCCCTTCCCCCACAAGCAACTTTTCTTGCATTTTGAGGAAAATCTCAGTTCTCTCTTCAAAAGTCAGTCCAAGAATAAACTCATCGGTAGCCTGTCCATTTAAACCATTTCTAAGCCACTTAGTAACAGTAGAGTGCATCATTTTAACACCTGACACATTCCCTTTTTTATCATAAGTATATTCAACGCTATCAAGCATTTCATCTCTTTCGTCAAGCGAAACATCTTTTATGGAAATCTCACGCCCTGTTTTTAGTTTTATTTTTTCCATGATTATTATATTGCTATTTCTACAAGTGCGGTTGATGATGTATTGCCACTACCCAAAGCTTTTACAGATACATCCATATTCATTATATCACCTTCTGCATATGCAGCATTTGTGTATGCAGATTTAGCCATATTAAATCCAAAAGTTTCATTAGTTATTCCTCCATCATCATTCATTATTGTTTGACCTGAATCACCTGTTTGGGTCTGCCAAGCGCTAATCATAGATTCAGTCTTAGAATCATATTTAACATTAAAATCAGCAGTAACACTAAATTCAGAAGCCCTTGTTACAGATTCAAAATTTCCATTAGAATCTACGCCTGTAAAAATTGCATCATTCTCTAAGTTAAGTCCGAAACTATTAACAATAAGACCATTTTTACCACATATTTTTCTATAATCAGAATCACTCCAAGTAGTCATACTAACATCGCCTGTTGAAATTGCATTATCTACAGATTCAGATGTTAAACTTAAATCATGAGGTTTTGTACCTGTTTTAAATGTAGCAGAAAATTTAACTCTTCCTGCTTCTGTTCCCATATCACCATTAAATGAAAGTGAAGTACATACACAATCTTCAAATACAAGGTCAGTATCAGTTTGTGGTGAACTATAAACTATTGTCAAAAGCTTAAAATGCGAAGCAGTTAATCCAGTTGTCCCTACACCGTAAGCAGTTGGCTCATAATTACTTTGTACTATATAAGTATCAGAAGCATCACCAGTAATATTAGCAAGTAAAAATCTTCCAGTATTGCTTTTAAGAGTGCCTGATACTGATATTTCTGTTACTGAAGCAGCTTGGGTTTGATATAAATCGCTTGCCTGCAAAACCCTGCTACCTGCCCTTACATCTAAAACTTGAGTTGTTCCAAAGCTTGGAAACCCAACAGAATCTACATCAAGTGCATATAATGCGGTTAAAAGCTGTGTATTCCATGCTTCCTGACCGCCAAAAAGAAATTGAAATTCTTTTGGGGAATAAGCTTGTTTATCTATTGCCATTATTTATCTCCTTTATTTTTTGATTTCCCTTCTACAGAAACCAAATATTCTTCAGCTTCTTTTAAAAGTTTGTTAATATTGGTAACTTCACCTCTGTTAATAGATTTCCAAGTATATAAATCTATACCTAAATATTTTCCATTATTAACATCTACCCTTGATATTCTTACAGGGCTACCCTTTAATTTTACTTTCATTTTATCTCCTTAACCTGTGTTACCTAGGTGCATACATTTGTATTCCCATTCAACAACATACATATCTTCATCACCAGCATCAAGCTCAGTAGATTGCATCCTGCAATTAAAAGCATTTGTGTTATCTGATAATGTCATAGATACGTTATCATGTATTAGAGCCTCTATGCGTGAAACTGTGCGAAGAATATGATCCATAGCACTTTCTCTTACATTAGCCTCTAAAAAGTAATACAAAATCTGTATAGTAAACTCCCTTGTTTCTGAGGTAACACTATAATCCAAAAGCTCAGACCCTACTGGGTTTAGTTGTAAATAAGTAGTGCCTGCTGGAGCTTTATCACCCCTATAAACTGGCAAAGCACCCTTAAATTCATTACGTAAAATGTTCTGTAATTTATCAATAATATTCTTCCAGTTGTTAGTAAAACTTACAGCCATCTAACTTGACCACCTGCTATTAGCAACACTTTTAACACCAGAGGCATCTATATGCTCTCCTGCGCCCATTACTTCTATTTCCCATTCATTGGTGGCTGTAGCAACTGAAGATTTAGTTTCGCCTGCGAATCTAATTTGTAAACCTCCTGCAAGAGCTTGATAATCACCATTAATTTTTTCGGCAGTAATAACTTGGTCGCCCTGCTGGTTGCCCAATTTGTCAGCATTTTTAACCCATACGGAATAAGTAGCCGTTCCATCCAATGCGCCGCCATTTACAATCAATACCCTAATAAGGTCAAATGTTCCATTCCAATTACCTCGTGTATCTACTGGTCGCACACTGCCATCTGTATAAGATACATCCCTTATTATGCCTTTAGAAGCATCACGGGTAGTTTGCCAAGAAAGCGCAGCCTTGCCATCGTTTAAAGCATCTATATTTCCCTGTGCCTCTTCCATTAAGGCGGTCGCTACCTCATTTGTTGGATCGTTCGCACGGATCAAAAATGCAGCAGCTATTAACGCTGATGAGCGTATTATCATATAATCAAAATTCCCACTCTTGTCTTTTAGCTGTTCCCTTGGCAAATTTGGATCAAGTTTACTATCTAAATATCTTGAAGCATCTGTGCGAAATTGTGTTACCATTGTTGTAAATTCTTCGCCTGCTTCCATTAATTTGTCCAATGGAGAGCTTGCTGAGTAATAATAGCATACATCCTCTGCTGAGTTATAAAACCATTCCCCTTCTACGTTTAGATCAGTATGAGCAGATTGTGCTGCACCCAAATCTTCTCCGTCTGCGAACAGTTGAGTAACTGCACCACTATTATGCGAAGCATATTTATTAGTTGTCACTGTTACCCATCCATATAAAGGAGTTTTGGTGTCAAAGGCATCTATCTGTGGGTAAACCCGTTTGAGTTCCTTGTGCGTACAATATACTGGTGCTGTAGCCATTAATACCTCCGTTTAGGTTTAGTTTTTGTAGGTTTCTTTTTTTTATACTTAGACTTAGGCATTAAAATGTCCTTACTCTTATTTTACCATTTTTTTTCTGTTGTACTGTATTTGCATATATATCAACAAGAGAATTAATTCGCTCATCAGTTCCCTCAGTTAATTTTCCTGAAAAAGCAGAAGTATGACAAACACTATACACAAATTGAGCATTCGGCAAGCAGTTGTTTAGTGTTATTGCACCGGTTTCGTAATTAATCGTGCCTGAACACGCTCCCATGATTCTACCACTCCCATTATCAAAAGCGAATACTTGATTAGGTGATGTGGTATAGGTCACACTATCATAACTAACATCATCAGGTAATTTAGCCGCAACAGCACCTCTTATATTTCCAATAGCAGGTATTCTACCAGTTCCAAAAAATGAAGCATCTGATCCATCTTCAGCAGTTAAAGCTATTGCAGAAGTTGATAAATGAGAACCGCTAGTAAAACGAATATCCCCATTGACGATTGCGACGTGTACTCTTTTTTCAAATAGATTACCTGAAGTATAAAATTGAGTATCAAGTGCATCTTGCAGTTTAGCT
>CEUX01031575.1_pt1 | contig 19160 bp, 19 predicted proteins | sample 531361 | NCBI WGS metagenome assembly CEUX01 (sample SAMEA2622736, study PRJEB7988) | marine metagenome | isolation source: saline water (ENVO:00002010), including
CGTAGGGACAGTGGAGTGAAGCTATCTAGGATCAAAAACGTCAAATCCTCTTATCTAATCATGGGCGGTGAGCTAGCCGCCCTTTTAGACGCTCTTAAGCCCTACTCTGACCATTCCCTCACCCCTTCCCATAGGGATGCAAGGAAGGTATGTAAGAAGGCCTTAGAAAGGCTAGAGGCTCTTAAGGTCATGGATGCAAAGGCTATGCATAACAAGCACGTAGTGGGCTTTATATCGGTAGCCACGTCCTACCTAGAGACCATGCATATCGTTTTGCATAGGGGCACTAAGGCTAAGGATAGGAAGGAAGCTCTAGAGCGTTTCAATGGATAGGGCCCTATAGAGTAGGCCCCTTATTCAATGCATCTTATGGGCTCTAATTGAAACGAATTACCCATGGGAAACGTGGGTATCCTAGAGGCTACCCTAGACCCCTATAGCATCTCTAAGGCGATTCTGTTTTTCGGATCGATATCGATCCTTTATTGCCATCTCTTCGAACGTAAAAGAAAATGAAAAATACGATTTTCGACTTCTTCGTTTTTGAAGAAAGGTATGGAGATAAGAGCCACCCTCCTTAATCCCCTCTCATCCCCTTCATGGGGTATGAAAAGATTGCGTGTCAAGTGACAAGATGTCACAGTCTAGCAGGCCAATGAAAATAACAGGAGGAGTGTCATGGCGGGTAGAAGAAGTAAGTATGAGCCCGATCGTGTGAAGCGTATTTTGGATGCTTTGCGTAATGGTATGTCGGTTAAGGGGGCCTGTGCTGCGGGTAATATTTCTAGTGCGACTTACTTTGATTGGTTGAAGCGCCATCCTGAATTTTCGGAGGCTGTAACACGCGCAGAGAAAGATAGTGAGATGGAGTTGGTTCGTCGGCTGTATGCCCATGCAGATGATGATTGGCGTGCAGCTAAGTTCTTGTTGGAGCGTCGGTTCCCTCAGTGGCAGGATGGGTCTAGGACTAACCAGGAGAACCGGGATGCGCTTGATAAGCTCAAGATCTTGAAGAACACACTCGAAGTGAAGTACGCTGCGCTTAAAGTGCAAAGCATCCTCTCTCAAGGTGAGGAAGACTACGAGTTGGTTAATATCTTAAATGAAATCCAATACTTAGAGGAAAAGACCAATGAAGAAGAAGAGCCCCAAAAGACAAACAGCAAACAAGCTGTTACAAAGCATTAGGGGTGATTTATGAGGGATAAACGATCAAGACGTGCTCGAGAAGAAGCTGCCGATAAACTTTACGCTGAAAGGGTGGCAAAGCGAAAACGGGAAAAGAAACAAAGAGACCTGGAAAACAGGCAGGCAGAAGTACACGCATTAATCTTTGCTCCGTTTGAAGCATGGGAGCAAAGAGCATACGAGAACCCGGTTCGAAAGAAACGAAAGAAACAACAGAAAGCAGTTGAGGCAGGAGCCACAACTAGCTCTAAACCAACTAAAGGAAAGAAGTGATGGAAGATAAAACATACATTGCAATCGGAGTCCGAACAGACACGGGCTCTGGTGTGCCGTTTGAATCCGAGCACATCGTTGCCGTACCTGTCGGCGGCGGTGGAAGTGCGGTCGGCCCAATCATTGATACCGGGCAATACACCCAACTTTCGATGGCATTCATCGCAACTGCCGCTGCAAACGCAGGCGGCAAGGTGCAACTGCAAGAAAGCGTAGACGGCGTAATGTTCACAGACCTTGTCGCCTCAGCAACGCTTACGGCAGCAGGGACCTCTGTTGTTCACTCGGCAGCCTTTGCAAAATACATTCGAGCAACGATAGAGGCGGGGAGCGGTGGAACAGATAGCATTACCGGCGTAGCACTCGTTCACCTCAAAGGGGCCTAGAGATGGCTAAGGGTGAAGACAAAAAAGAAAATAGCTCATCTTTAAAGCTCAGAAAAAAAGCGGCAGAGGAAATGGGAAACTATTTCATCAGAAAAAATAAATACAAAAAAATTAAAGAGAGCCAAACCGATAGCGGTAAAAAGAAAAGCAAGTCTTAAAAGGGAGGATGCCGTGCCCTATCAAATAGTCTGTGATGGTCCGCCAGGGCCAAAGCACTGTAAGATCATTAAGAAGAGTGACGGAAAGACCGTTGCTCACTCAGAAAATAAGAAAGACGCAGGCCTTTACGTGGCCTTTGCAGATAAAAAAATTCAACCCCAATCTACGATCGGAGAAAAAGATGCCAAAAGCTATGGGGGGCCGAAAGAGCCCCAGCAAACCCTCACCAAAAGCTGATGCAGCAATGGCCATGCTGGCCGAAGCAGCACCAATGCCAGGTGGCGGCGAAATGGAAGTGGAAGCTGAAGCCGTTGAAATGCCCGCACCAGGCGGAGGCGAAGACTTCATCGTCGCAGCACAAGGGCTTTTAGATAACTGGGATGATAAAGAACATCCCTATTACAAAGACCTCGAGGCACTCGTCATGGAGTACTCGGCGTAAATGGCAAAGAAATTCACAATCTCTAAGGAAGATGCGGAAGTGATCCGTCGCTGTGCGACCGATTTTACATACTTCTGCGAGAACTACCTTAAGATTGTGGATAAAGATGGTGAGCTAATTAACCTCAAAGCCAACCATGCTCAAAAGCAATTCCTGGAGGCTGACGGGTTAAACCCCTGGCAATACGTGTTAAAAGGGCGAAAACTAGGGCTCACCACCATTATTGCAGCGAAAAATTTCTGGCGGAGCCTCTTTACGCCACACTTTTCCTCGCTGGTAATGGCCCATACGGACGACTCGGCAAAGGCCATCTTCCGTATTTATAAGCGGTTTTACCGCAATCTCCCCCCGCTGCTTCAATTCCCCATCGCCCAAGAGAACTTACATGAGATGAGTTTCGAGCACGGTGGGCGAATTGTTGCATCGACGGCGGGCTCTGAAGCTCTGCGTGGTGACACCTTCCAGGCAATCCACTGCTCAGAGTTTGCGATGTACTCCGACATCCAGTCTACCATCGCCGCTGCGCTTAACACAGCCGGTGAGAATGCTTCGGTTGCCCTCGAGACCACCGCCAAGGGACTCAACGACGCTCATAAAATATGGTACGGGCAAAACGGGTTCAACAAGCTCTTCATTTCCTGGGCTGATAGCCCGGAGTGTTCGCTTGTCTCCGAGCCCGACTTTATCCCCCCTGAGCTTCAAGAGTTGGCAAAGGAGCACAAGCTCTCCACTAGCAGTGTCTACTGGGGTGCATACACGTACATAACCAGGTGTGCGTCCGACTGGAACACCTTCTGTCAAGAGTACCCGGTCACCGCAGACCTCGCATTCATCACGTCCGGTCGCAGGTTCTTTACGTCCCATATCTTCCCCCATGCAAAAGCATACGAAGGATATGAGCAATACCTCAAGCCGTCAAAGTACTGCCTGTACACCATGGGCGTCGATACAGCATCAGGCTCCCTCGAGGGCGACTACTCGTCCTTCGTGGTGATGGATGTGACCAACAAACGAACCCCTATGATAGCCTCGTCGTTCTACGGGAAGATACCCCCGACCGAGTTCGCCAGGCAGGTTTTAATCGAAGCTAAGAAGTATAAGTGCCTAATTGTTCCAGAATCTAACTCATATGGTCTATCTATTATTGAGTATCTGGTAGCAAAACAATGGGGCCTTATGTACCGTAGGACAAAATACGACTCTATTCAGAAGCGGTGGCAGGAGTCAATGGGGTTTCAAACAAACGTAAGTACGAGGAGTGTGCTCTTGGCTAGAATGCAAGAGTACATCTCGCGTGAATGGCTTAAGGTAACTGACGAGCGCCTTAAAGACGAAATTAATACTTTTGTCTTTTCGACCGCCAATAAACCTCAAGCCGAAATTGGACGTCACGATGATATGATTTTTGCGTGCGCCTTATCCCTAATCGGGATGGAGCAAGTAGACCATGTCAAAGATGAGGTCCGTAGGGATTTAAGGCCAACCAATGTGTCGCAAGTACTCGAATACGAGATTGCAACAGGTCAGCTTTATGCAAATTCCCAAGATGAATTCGGCGGAAGTTCTGCCGATGACGACGTAGCTCCCAACACAGAGCTATATGATTAATCGCCTCCCGGCGTAAAAGGAGTATGTGATGTCTGGTTTTCTTAGTAGCGAAGATTTTGAAAAGGCTGATGGTTTAATCCGAGACACCTTCCCCGTTGAAGATGATGGGGATGGTTTTATTGGTGAGCCCATTGAGAGCCAAGAAGAGAGCATCGAGGCTAAGGATAACGCATCAGACGAAGAAGAACCGTCTCAATCCCCTGATGAAGACGTTAAACAAAGTAGTGATGAAAGCGAAGAAGGTGCGGGTCATCGAGTCCCCTACTCTAGGTTTAAGTCCGTGTTGGATGCTCGGAACGACTACAAGAGTGAAATCGAATCGCTCCGCGAGCGTAATCGCGAATTAGAAAATTACCTTTCGAGCAAGCCAGCACAAAAAGAAACTAAACAAGAGTTTGAAGATTATTCAGACGATTTTAGTTACGGTGATGATTTAGGTCTGGATGATTATTCTAGTTACGGGCAAGACGATAGTCGAGTAAAGCAGCTAGAAGATCAAATGCATGATTTGCGTGTTCAACACTATAAGCAGCAACTCATGAAAGACTTAGATGTTATCAAGGAGCGATACCCAAGCGTTCCTCCTGAAACCGTCTTAAAGGCTGTGGCACAAGACCCCACTACTAACATTTTTCAGGTCGCAGAAAGATTTAACACCTTCGTGGTTGAAAGGGAGGAGGCTGCAATTAAGCGGTATCTTGAGGAAAATTCGCAGGAAGCTCCTGCGGCTGCTCCTCGTCCCAGAAGGTCTGGAGGTGCTGAAGCGCCTGGAAGCTCCAGGGTGTCAAAAGATAAGCGTCCAAAACAGATGAAAGACGTAAGACACGCTTTGTTGAATTACGTCAAAGACAACAACATTTTTTAAAAGGAGTTAGGCAATGCCTGCTACATTAGCTACATTTGATGCCATTCTTCAGGACTTCTACCTGGGACCGATCCAGGAGCAGTTGAACCAGGAAGTACTGGCACTAGAATTAATGGAAAAAGTTAAAGTTGATTGGAATGGTCGTCGATGCATCATCCCAGTCCACATCTCTCGTAACGACTCTGCTGCGCTTGGAAATGCGTTTGTCGCTGAAGGTGGCGCACTGCCTGCCGCTGGCGACCAGGGATACGAAGACCTTGCCGTAACGGCCCGTTTCCAATACGGACGTTTCTCGGTTACTGGTCCTGCTATCGCTGCCGCTCGTAAGGGTGGAACACATACGTTTATTAGCTGGGTTGATTCAGAAATGAAGAAGCTCGTTGATGACGTTCGTGATGCAGCCAACAAGACCAGCATCTTTGGTGGTCAGACTCAGGGCTACATTCCAATGCATGGCGTAGCAGCCGGTGTTAACACTGCTGGTGCCCAGGTTGCTGGTGCCCTTGCAGCTACGGACGGCCTGTTGCTTTGTCAGTATGATGGATCGTATGCTGCGTTTGACGGAACCCTTACGGGCACTCCTGTTGCTGCGGGCAACGACGCTACTTGGGTCCGCGTCCAGCTTATTCGCATGGATACATTCAACCCTGTTGATTTTGTTGGTGCTCCAACAAACAACAACTTCTTTGTAAGTGCGTTTAACCGGGCGGCTGGAACCATTACTATCTCCCAGTCTGTGAATGACGCGGGTGCTATGTCTTGGACAACGGCAAACCAGACGGGCAACTCTTCGGTTGCGGTTCTTCTTCACCCAACCCAAGCGATTGACAGTGCTGGAAACAACGCAGGTGCGGCACCATTTGCTTTTGCACAACAGCCAAGTGGTATTTTTGACAACATGTCAAACCCAACCCACTTTGGTGTTACGCGAAATGCTGCTGATGCGGCTGCTGTTCCTGCTGTTGCTGCTGCGGGCCAAGCTCCGATTCTTCGAAGCAAGGCAATTACTTCAGCCGTTGCAGCCACCGCTGCTGGTGGTGGGCGAGTAGCGCTTAGTCTTCCACGAGTACAGCAGACGATTGATGAGCTTCTCACAACGTCCGTTACTCTTCAGGTTGATGGTTCGGGTAAAGAGCCTAACGTTATGCTGATGAACCCCTTGGTTCGGCAGCAGTATGTTGGTCTTCTCCAGGGAACATTTGCTGGTGCAGCAGCAGGAGCGCCAACTCAGCTTTACACGGATACGTCAAAAGCTGGTCATGGGGACGGTGGCTTTAGCGGCCTTTCTTATGGTGGTATTCCGTTTAAGACTTCTCGTGACATGCCAAACGGCATGATTGCGTTCCTTAAAACGGATACGTGGTGCATTACTGAGCTTCAAAAGCCTGGGTTCGCAGATTTGGACGGAAACGTTCTTTCTCGCGTTGTTAATGCTGACCGATGGGAAGGCTTCTACCGCTGGTACTACAACATTGTATGCAAGCGTCCGAATGCCAATATCCTGCTTAGTGGCCTGACTCTCTAGGAGGTTGATGTGTTCACAGTCTTGGCTGTTATTGCTTGTTTGTTTTTGATTGAGCTTGGGGTTTACGTGTTTTTATTGATTCACCGTGAGCTTCGAATTCGACAGGAAGAAATTGAGTTTAAGAAAGCCGAGGCTGTGGACGCTATTCCGCCCAGTTATCTTTCAAACATCGAAGAGTACGAGAATCTCGTACAGGGAGAATTTTAATGTCCTCGACAACTGCTCGAGCCCTTGTGGCCGACTACAACAACTTTTGTATCCAGTCTGGTCTAGACCCGGCTGTTATTATTAACTACACGGCAACGATTACGTCGTTCGGTGGAACCGGAAATACCACTTACGGTGACTTCGGTGGCATCAAAGGGCATGCAAGCAACGTCCCTAGCATTGTCTTGCCTTGGGACTGCCTCATTGTGGGCGCTGGCGTTAAATACGTGCAACACAACAGCCCGGTTACGGGTGCTGGCTCTATTTCAGTCCAGGCAGCGGTTTCTACCACAAACGCCTTTGGAGCTACTGCGAGCTTTGCAAGCGTGGGTGAGCTTGTTGGCTTTAGCAACGCTGAACTGGTTGTTGCATCCACCAACGCAGCAAAAACCGCGACTGGTCTTTCCATTGCTCTTTCCGCAGGAATGTGCCTTGCAGTTCGGTCTGTTGCGACCGGTGCCGTAGACAACGGCGACAATGACAGTCAGTTGGTGATTAGCCTCCAGCTTGCTGTTCCACAATCTAAGTTTGCGCTTCCCACAACCGCAGCTTAATGTGAAGGGGGGCTTCGGCCCCCCTGTTTTTTAGGAGGAAATGTTATGGCTGGAACGTATGGAGACTCTCTTTCTAGGGCAGCAGAGGCCATGGCCCATGGCGCTCGTGAAGACAAAAAAAGGGAAAAAGAAAACAGTCCCTGGAAGATTGCTGAGTATGTTGGTGACATCGTAGACATTCCTCTTATGTTGACTGGAAACCTTCCTATAGCCGGTGCCATTGGGGATACAATTTCAGGACTAGGCCAAGGCGATTTGGGCCAAACTGGCGAAGCTGGTATAGAGGCTGCAAAAAATTACTCTTCTTGGCGTGACAAGAGAGATCTTGAAAAAGCTCAAAACGCTAGAATTGATGAATTTATCAAAATGTTTAAAGTGTAGGCGGGAAGCGTAATGGGCGAAGATAGCACCACTATGGTGGACGGAAGCGGCAACAAGAAGTGGCCCGGTGGGCTGCGAGATCGCGTATCCGAGTCTAAGAATGACCGAATTAAAGAAGAGAGGTCTTGGGACCTCGCTTTGCTTTTCCTTTCGGGCAACCAATGGCTGACTTACGATGAGAACCTCCGGCAGTATGAGCTTACGCGACCCCGAAGGGGGCAGCAGACTCGAGTGACGGTGAATCTGCTGATAAATGTTTACAGAAACATTTTGTCGCGGCTCTCGGTAGCTTATCCGTCTGTCGTTGTGTTGCCCGCCTCTCCGTCGCCAGAAGATATTGTTAAGGCAAAGTCTTCAGAAATTGCATTGCAGTACTGGTGGCAGTCTCAGAAAGTAAAAGACGTTATTGAAAAAGGCATTGAGCACCTTCTTACGTGCGGGACAACCGCCTTTCACACCTTTTACAATCCAGAGTCTCAGGATGTTGAGGTAGAGGCTATTAGCCCATACGACCTCTTTTTTGAGCCTAAAGTTACATGCCCTGATATGTCTGAGTGGATAGCTATTAGAAGGTATCACACTAAAGACGAACTGATTGAGGCATACCCAGACCACAAAGACGATATTGAAAAGTCTGCCGAGACAAGCGAGTCTGCTGGCGAAGGATCGCTAGAAAACAGGGTTCCAGAAAACAGGCTCGAGGTATTTGAGTTTTACTGGAAAGATGGTCGCCATGCCATTGTTCTTGGGAACACGTATCTGTTTAAAGAAGACAAAGTGCCGGGAGACATCTTTCCTGTAAAGGTGGTCAGATACACGCAGATACCAATGAAACTGTGGGGCATGGGGCTTATAGCGCCGCTAATTGACCTCCAGTGGTACTTTAACAAGGGACGTAGCCAAATCCTCCAGAATGTCGAAATGATGGGAAATCCCAAATGGTTGATACCCAAGTCGGCAGGTATATCTTCTAAGTCCATAACAAACGTGGCCGGGGAGAAGGTTTACTACAACATGGCAGGCGGCAAGCCAGAGATGATTGCCCCCGTCCCTATCCCCTCATACCTAATTGACAACCTCAGAACGTTGCAGGCCGAGATTATGGACGTTGCAGGCGTTCACTCGGTGACTATGGGCAAGCGTGCGGTTGGCGTTACTAGCGGAAAGGCTATTAATGCACTTGCAGAGCGAGATCTTAGCCAACTTCAGATGACCCAGTCTAACATCGAAAAAGGAACCAGAGACATTGCTCGGTGTGCATTGGTTCTAATGAGCCACTTCTACAAAGAAAAGAAGATGGTCTCGATGCTAGACAACCTTGGCAGCGTTGTTTGGAGGGAGCTTAAAGGCACAAACATCATTAAGGACCCAGAGGTCTTTCTTGAGTCTGGAAGCCTCTTTAGGCATGAGTCTGGAGACCGAGACCAAAAGGTTCTCGAGATGCTTCAGATGGGCCTTATACCGCCCGACCAGGCCCTTAAGGAGCTTTCCTTTAGAACAGGCAACGCACATGTTGCAGAAAAGGTACAGGCACTCAGCCACGCTGAAGACATCCTAGAGGCTGCAAAGAAAGGCTTTGCTGTTGAAATCTTTAACACGGATGACATTAGTGCATTTAAGAAAGTCTTTGGCGACTTCATGAAGACGGACGAGTATTACAATCTGCCTCCAGAGCGCCAACAATACATTGCTGACATATTCATATCGCTAGAGACTCAAGGCATGCCTGACGAGGCATACCAGCAAGCAATGTTGATGCGTAAGGTGTTCCCAAGACAGCAAATGCCAAACGCACAGTTGCAGCAAAAGCTGGGTGCTGGAATTGTCGGCCATAGCCCAATGACAGACCAGCAGGTCCAGGGTGAGCAGATGATGGCACAACAGATGGCAAACGCCGTTACTGATGTGGACAAGCTGGCTAAAGGGTCTGAGGCCCTAATGCCTAAGGTTCCTAACACAATGGGAGGACAGGGATGAACGCACCTGATGTAAAGGCCTTGTTTCAGTCCTACATCGATGAGCCTGATGGAACTTTTGTTACAAGCGCAAACCTAAACACCTACTTAGATGCTGGGTACAATGAGTTTAGGCTTCGTGTCAGCGAATACAATAATGACTTTTACGCAAGGCAGGTTGTTATATCCCTGGCCGGAGCAGACACTTACGATCTTAGCTCGACCAGCGGAAACCCTGTTTCAATTATAGGCCCAGCCCCCACTGTGTCTACTACGTCTAACGCGGCCCTTGCCGGTCAGCCAGTTATTGTAGTTGCGAGCACAGTAGGCTTTTACCTGTCTCAAACAATTACTGTAAACCCCACTGGCTTTGGCGCTCAGACGACAACTATTGCAAACATTAATCGCTCCACCAACACGATCACACTAGCGGTAAACCTTGCCAACGCAATGACTGCTGGCGATTCTGTTGTGTCGCCCGTGGACGCAATGATACGCCTAAACTCTGTCCGCATTTCAAACGCTACCGGCACAACCCGTGGAGCTATTTACAAGGCGGTTAGTGGCATTCGAGGGCTTCAGGCCAATTATCAGTCATGGGCCATGATTGGCACATCTTTGATGTTTTCTGAGTCAAACAACGAAACATTTCAGCTTTCATATGTTCCTGTGGCTGACATAAATTGGGATGCTGCTGGCCAATACATAGATAGTCTAGGGCCGTACCATGACTTAATTGCTTTGTATGCTTACAAGCAATATGCCATTCGAGACACGGCCCTTAATCCCGCATGGAAGATGCAGTTAGACATACGGGAAAGAGACTTTAGAGACTATCTAAGCTCACCAAACCACGAGACAAACCAGTATGTAAACCAGGATTGGTCAAGCTACGATAACGTTTAATAGAGGTGCCCATTGGCTGTTGTTGGCAAAGAAGTAGAAATTCTGGGTGTTGGAACAACGCCAATGCAGTATTCCAACGGTGCCTTTGTTTTAAATATGCTTTATCGAAAGGGTGGATGGGAAGTTAGGAAGGGCTTTGGCCAGCGTGCTGAGTATACAACAACGTTTGGCACAAGGTTCTTTGATGAGGGAGGGACCAACCACTTCTCTTCAAAGCCCCAAGGACTTCTTATGCACCTTGGGTCTCACCTGTATCGGACCAAAGATTACCGACAGATAATATCTGTTTTTTCAGCGGCGTTTTTGCCTGGAAACCAGGAGAAAAACCAAGTTGCCGTAAACGGGTATTTAATACAGATTTACGACTTAGATACAGACGTTCGGTGGGAAGAAGCCATATACCCGCAAACAGGCCAAAACGATCGTGCCGGGGTTTCTCCAGCTTTTCAGCATGGCGTTTATGAGAATTCATCTGAGAGCGAATACGCGGCGTTTGAGCATGGTCGCTTAGAACCTTTCTTTTTTACAGAGCATGAAAACATGTTGTTTTTTGGCTCTAAGGCTGCTGGTGTTTTGTTTTATAAACCCACTAGGTTTAAAGAAAAAAGAATACAGCAGGTGAACAATGTCTTTAGACGCACAGTGTGCTCAGATCAACTTTCTGAGACTTCGATTGTGCGTCGGATTGACCCAATGAATGGCAGTGTAGACAGCCAGAGAGCCTTTCAGTATCTAAACTCGACAAGCCTAAACGGTATTGTAGACATGGCGTCAATGGGGTTTTCAACTGTAGCTGCCGCTCAGAATGCGCTGTACTTTTCTGACGACGACACCCCGTTTGCTTTTACGACTATAAACGTAGTCCCAATACCAACAAAGTTTGACATTCTTGCCATCGAAGAGGTTCTTGGAAGTTTAATAGTTTGGACAGAGTCTGAGACCTGGCACTACACGCCGTCAAAGGGCAACGTCAAAAGCACTGGGCGGCTTACAAAAATATCTGACCTGGTTGGCTGTGCTGGCCCGCAGGCTGTAACAAAACTTACGTCAGGAATTGCATGGGTCGATCAGAACGGTATCTACACAACCCAGAACGGCTTACAGCACCAGGTTTTGTCAGAAGAGATTAAGAGCTTTTTTAACGAATTTATTACAAACCCCTTAACCAATTACTACCAGGGTGAAGGGGTGTCCAACATAAGCAACAGCCAGCCAAACAGCTTTTATAAATATAGCCCTTTAATGGTTAATCTAACGCATTCTCCAACAGAGAATATAATGATTGCCTCTTTTCCAGGTGAAAACATTGCCTTGACCATGACCTCTAGCAAGTGGTCTGTTTGGTCGTTTGAATCGAATGTTGCCGTCACTGGAGGGGGAGCGTCAGAGGTTGGCGTTAAAGAAAACATAACCAACGCTTATATTGTAGCTGATTCAGAGGGGCTGTTTGCTATCGGCTCAGTTCAGTCTGAAAACCTAACAGATGCAGCAAAAACCTGGAACACGTCATCGAATCAATTTGATGATGTTAACGACGATGTCGAAGCGCGAAGCTATTACTTGATGGAGTATGGCAGGGGAGGCGCAATCGACAGAAGCATTGACAACGAAGATTACCGAGAGCCAAGGGGTCAGTATAAGCCAAGCAGCCCCAATGAAGCAGTTGCTAATTGGCTGTGGGACAAGTGGATTAAGTTGCCGGTTGGATTTACGCTTCCAGGAGGGACATCCGTAACTTCGAGCAACGATGTGTTTCTTTTGCCCTTTCATAAATTTAACCCACAAACCTCAACAGCTTCTTTCTATATGTCTTTCACGTTTGACAACACAAACTGGGAGCCTGTCGTAAGGGCTGGGACTGCTGAAGTTGACGTTATTTTTCCTGCCGAAAGAAGGCTGTCTTCTCCAGGGTTTGGTTCTCCTGGCGCTCAAGTCGCTGGCTCTGAAGAGGTTCAGGTTTACCTGTTGCCTGGTGGCGCTGCAAACGCAGCAGGACAGGAGATTCGCATCGCGTTTAGAGACCAGACTGCCGGGGGTCCAGCGGGAACACTTCCTATTCGCTCAACCCAATGGAGAAAGGTTCCACTCCTTTATATCCCAATGAAAAGAAGGTCTATGACTTCAGAGATAAGCGGAATGGGGCTGGCAACGGGATCCGTAGCTACTGGCGGGTTAAATTATGTTTTTTGGGAGCAGCAATGCCTGGGCTCTCAAAGGCACGCTGAAGATAATGTGGCTCAACCTGTGGACTGGGCCTATAAGAGTGTCCAAATAGGTCTTGGCTCTCCAGAGCGCTTAAAGGCTCGTGGTCTTTTTGTGCAAATGCTTTCCCATGGCAAAGGAAGGGCTTCTGACTATCTTGTTCCGACCTGGATGTGGGGCCTTTTTAACACGCTTTTGGCTGGAGACTTTAGAGGCTGGACAAGTCAGGTTATTGATTACAGCGGAGAGATAACCGGGGCAGATCAAATCAAACCAATTACTGACAAGCAAAACATACGCGCTCGCATTTACGACTCGACGGACGTTCTTAAAAACAAAGTCTTTAGCCAAGCTGGCGTCACATACGCTAACCCGGCTTCGGCTGCTGCTGGGACTTATTTAATTGACGACGAAGAAATGAACATAATTGCAACAAGTGACGGCACCAAAGGCCAAACGTTGACCTATATGGTTTTTGGACACATGCAAAACAGGGCTCAAAAAATACACATTGATTCAATTAAGGCTGTATTGCGTGAGGTCGGAGGCAGAAGGAGGTACGGGCGTTGATAAGGCCAAACGATATACCTCTTGATGTTTCCGAAGGGCTTGTTGAAAAGCTCAAGGTAGACAATCAGCAGATCATAAACGACTTCGTCATCACTCTTGGTGTTACGGCGGCAACAGAGGCAATTAAGGAGTCTTCAGAGGTTGATAACGCAATAACCATTGCAAACGGAGACTACGGTGGATGGTTTTCAAGTAAGCCTGGAAGCATATACAAGGGGTTGAGCGCCAAATCAAGAGTGACACGCCTTGTGAGAATAGATCAAGATTGCATCATAGACGGAATACACTTTCGCTCATCGGATGCAAATCGCTCAAATTTGATCTTCATTAGCATTGGAGCCACTGTGGTTTTTAGAAATTGTGTGTTTGAAAAGTTCTCAGGAGAAAGCGGGGCTTACGTGGCCCTCGGCGTTCCCGCAGCAGGCGTTTCTGCAAAGGCTAACTTTATTGGGTGTGTCTTTCAGGGGCCAAACACAGGCTCTATTATTTTTAACCCTGGGGCCGCTGCAAATGTAAACACAATCGGCTGCCACGATAAAACTGGTGTTGGGTTTGCCGGAACAACTGGGGTGGGTAACCTGTAATGCCGTATCAGAAACACAACAGATATATTTCAAAAGAGCAGTTCTCGGAGTTAACCACCATTGACGGGTCGCGCATGGACAATGCCATGCAAGACGTTCAAGACCTTGTTAACTCAATACCAAAAGGCGATCTTAAAAACAGGTACACTCAAACCCAGTTTGTAATGGGTTGGTCTCCAGCAAAGACGTATGCCGCAAACTCTGTAGATACGAGCCTTCCGTGGATGCAAGCCAAAAACAGTGAAAGCCAGATAGCTTATCTTACTGGAACCAGCAAAGACACACCGGACGCTTTTCAAAATCCTGAAAGAGCAAAAGGTTATGCAATCGACGGCATTGACCCAACCCGCATTGAAAAAGCTGGAAACGGGGCTCAATACATTTGGACGACGCCAATACACTTCAATAAGAGTGTAATCATTAAGTCGTTTAAGCTATTTTTCATGATCGATACAAACGCAGGTGCGCTATACCCGTTTAACAACACTTATCGGTTTGGGGCTTCTGCACCAGAAGGCTTTGTGGCACATCAAAAAACAACCGACCTTTCTGTTCAAATGATTGTTGACAGGCCGGTTGCATACGGAAGCGAAGTTCGCCTTCTTAACCAGGTCATTGGTAACAAGGTTAAGTTTGTAATAGATGAGGCAAACATAAACAACACAGCAGCAGCACCAACATCAGACATGTTTCCCAACCCCTATCCTGGGGGACATTTTAATGGGAAGTATTTTGATGTTACAGTTAACCAGCCACTTCCGGTAGAAAGCAGGCTTCGTATTTGTGTTGTAATACCGGACTATGAAGCGCATACGGCAATTACGTCAACATGGGGTGCTACTCCGTGGCTAAAGCAGTATTACAGTGGTACATTGACGGTGCTGGAAGAGGTTGAGCGATGAGCAGCATTAGCAGAAAAAAATTAGCTCGAGGCACTAAACTCTATACCGACCACGTAGCAGGGCCCCTTCATTCGGCTGCGACTGCTCTTTCTGGAAACATAACCCCTGACCAGATGGAGTCTCCTAAAACAACATTTAGGATAAGCCTGCATGTCCCTTATATTGACTCTTCGTGTTGGAGAAACGGAGACCAAAGGGACAACAATTTTTCTATCCCGTTTACGCTTCCGCCCTTCCAACAAGATTTTGACATAACCGCTGGCGTACTTCGAACCACGCCAAACACATACAAATACAGCACTTCCGCCCCAAGGTTTTACCTTGATGAGTTGTCTTTTGGGTTTGATCAGCGCGACGAGTCTTGCGTTATAGCTGACAGGTTTTATAACTACACGGTTGGGACAAATGCTGTTTATGACGGCCAAATGAATTTTCCAGACATTGGAAAGCTAGACATTCGGTTAGCGATTGTTGAGCATAAAATGACGTACTGGGACAAAGATGAAGACCCGGCCAACACAGGCAAAAGCACAAAAGAAAATGTAGGCGAAGAACTTTGGTCGGTTAACATTTCTGATTTGGCTTATGCCGGAAAAGACGTAAGGCTTAACCCGCTTTTGGTTCCAAATCTTGACCTGGAAGTGTCACCGCACAAGACGTATGTGTTTACCATAGAGGCCCCTACTCTTGGCCAGGATGATAACTCAGATAATAAAGCAAATTATGCTTTGGCCAGCGTTCAAATTTCTATGAAAATTAGAACTGATTTGGTTGCTCGAGACACTGTGGCATCAGACGGCGTGCAAAACATGCCAACAAAACACAACGGCCTTCCAACCAGAGAAACTGTGGCTATTACTACTCCTGCGGCTGGGTCTGCAATTACGGCAGACGCTGCGGGTGGTATTAGCCGGAACCTTGCAACAATCGATGATGTCTTTAGGGACAAGCTAAGGTCGGGGTATACAGAGAACGCAGAAACAATGCCCCATCAAAACATTCTTTTAGATTCTGGGTACGAGGTTATTGCGGTGCCTTTGATGGGCAATAAAAGGTATCAGGTGCTGACAAACGAGACTGTTGGTTTTGAGCCTTACTTTGATGCATCAGCGGCAGCAGGAAGCCAGTATTTGGCAGACAGGCGAATTATACCTATTGAGAGCCCTTTTGTTCTTCACCATGTTGTTATGGCGTATAACTGGCAAAGGCCTTGGGATACCAACTCTCTTTCGATTGGTTCGTTCTTTATACCTGAGGATCCTACGTTTACGGTTGATGTGGGTGTTGCCATGGCGACAGGAATAGAGAGTGATTCTCACACCTACCAGCAGCTTGCCCAGGCAACGCTAACGGCCCCTGATTGGATCCCTGGTGGGAACAAAGGTGGTAGTTGGTTTACGAACTGCATCGATCGTGTTCGGTGCCAAACAACTACAACCAGGCGTGCTCAAGCCAACTCGACATCTGCCGGAACGCCCAAATGGTGGGACTGGGAGCTTCACCAGATACCCCTGGTTGGAACTGGCGGTGCTGGTTATTTTGCCCAAGGAAAGCCTATTTTTATTGGAAAAGGTTGGTCTCCAACGTGGGCACGAACAAACATGACAGCAACAGGCGCTCCAAACACTGGTGGTGCAGAGCAGTTTTTAGAAGTTAGAATGAGAATTAGAGACACAGCAGAAGACTTAGAGGACGCCCCTAGCCCTGGGGCTCCTTCCCAAAGACTATATTCTGGATACCAGGGTCATTGGGTTTATCTTATTGGAAAAAAAGCATTGGTGTAGGAGTCAGTCATGGCAAACGGAAAAATACCAGACCCATATAGCGCACAAGAATACGAAACCTTAGCGGGTGGAGATGTTGGTCAGCAGTACATAGCCCAAATGAAGGAGCGAGAGAATCTTCTCAAAAACCTTCAGGCTTCTGCTGAAGCTCTTGCAGGCAAAGGAGAGGCAAGAAAGCAGGCTTTTTTAGCAAAAGCAGATGACTTTGCCGCCAAGCAGGCTCAAAGCGCTTATACGGGAAGAAGGATGGGCGCAGAAGCGATGCTTGCAGACCTGCACGGTAAGGGTACAAGGGCGGATGCTGAGTGGTATGCTCAAATGGCAGACATTGACGCCCAAGCGCTAGACGATGACTCGGTTGCAGCTATGGCTCAAGCAGCCGTACATCAGGCTAGGCTTGATGCAGGAACGGAAGCTCAAAGGACTATGGAGGCCGTTAACAGCGAAGGCGTTCAAAAAATGGTGGCGTCATGGAAAGACTCGTATGACAGCATATGGGGTGCTGACGAAGCAGGGTTTTACGAGCAGGCAGAAAAATGGGCCAGGGCAAACCTTCCTCCTCATATGCGGTCTGCCTTTTTTGAAACTCACATTATGCCAACATATAGAGATTGGGGCGGAAGCTGGGCTAGCCCCTTTGGTGGGTCGCAATATGCCTCAAACGTATCGGGGGGCATTGCCAACCAAGACGAGGGGAAAACTAACATTCCTATCGAAGCTCCTCCAGTAAGTGCGGGGTAAGCAATGGCAAGATTCATACCGTATGACCAGACTGGGTTTAAGCGCATAGACATGACCTCTGCTAGGCAGGGATGGACAAGCGGCCTTAAGTGGCTAGACAAAAGCCAACGTCATAAACCAAAAGACTGGAGCACTCCTGAGGGCATTGCTACCGCGATTAACCTTACAAAGGCTATTGCCGAGCACCCGATTGTTGACTGGGTCTCGGGAGAGCTTTCAGAAGCTACAAAAGGGCCAGCGGAGATTGCGCTTCCGGCTGGGTATAAAGAGTCTCGGGATGCATCTCAAGAGGCATTGCAAGAGGTCCTTGCCGCCGAAACGGCCCAGACAAGGCGCATGACATCGCCTGAAATGCTCGATTTGTACCGAAAGTTTGGGGTTGATGTTGGTAATGTGGACGCCTTAGAGGTTGCGGTTAGCGATCATTTTATGATGATGCCTGATGCAGAGTCAGACAAGAACATGAAGGAGTCTTTAAGAATTCAGAACATTATTGATGCTTCTAAAAAAGCTCCCATTCCTGCCGCTGCACTTCAAAGGCCAGCCTCTGAACTTCGTCGCATTCAGGGGATGCAGAAGCGTGCCCAGGAGATATCAGACGAAGGGACGCGCTTATCTAAAAAGCCATCTACCATTGTCGATTCTCCCAGCGACCTGATTGCCTTTGTTTCAGAAGAGGGGAGGTCCAAAACGGATTTAGCCTGGGCATTAAAGCAGGCTCAAAACGTTGCTCGAGGGACACGCATCTCTGATCGAAAAAGAGGTTTTGACCCTGTTAGAAACTTACAAAAACAAATCTTAGCCGCGTATTCAAAATCGCAGCGTGGTCAAATGACAAAGGTTCAAGCTGCCCGACTAAGGATGCAGCAGGGCAATTACGATTCGCTAAAACAAAAAAGGGAAGACCAAATTATTCTTCAGCGAGAGAAGAACAATCAGTTGTTTAGTAAGTGGAAAAAGGAAAATACGCGAAAAGACAGAGATGTAGACTCAAAAATAAAACTTAGAGATCAAAACATCCAAAAGATAATACAGCAAATTTCCAACGCAAAAACACGCACGCAGCGAGAGACCGCTGTTAAAGTCGCTATGATACTTGCAAACCCACGTGCTGGTGTTTCTTACCCCAACGTATACGAGCTTCTTAAGCAGGTAGCTATAAACTCAGATTGGGATTTTTCGAAATACTTGCCAGACCCAGACGACATTAATTTCCCATGGATTAAAGGGCAACGCAAAGGCACTGGCTCAGGGACAACAAAAAAGACTTCTAAGAAGTCTTCTGGTGAAGATGGTGGTGACAGGCTTGTTGATTATCTAGGCAGGTGGGGCACAGGCTTAGATAGCGCTCAGTCTGTTTTCGAAAATGAAAATGCAACAGACGATGAGTTGTTAAAGGCCGCAACAGTTGTGGCAGATATTGCGAGTCAGGCTGGAAGCTATCGAACAACAACTAGGCTCGGCAAAGGAGATGTTAGAAGGAGGAAGGATGGTGTTTACATGGTTCACCAAGACGATGCTGGCAGCTTAACCGGCATCAAAAACCGGGCAAACATCCTTAAAAGGCAACTTGAAGGGCGACTGAGCGAGTCAAAAGCCTCTGCCAAAGAAGACGCTACCAAGAAAGAGGCCAGGAAAAAGATTGCAGAAAAGCAGGGGAGGTTAAGGAGAAAAATTAGGTCACTCCTTAAAGAAATGGACATGCCTGCTCTACCACCCGGATGGGGGTCGAGCGAAACAAACGTTAAATTCCCGCTTAATGCAAACCAATCCGGAGACGCTAAGGGCGAATATCCAAATCTGTACAGCGATCTTCAAAAGGCGGTTAGTGCTCTTTCTAAGTCGCTAACAGAACATGGAAGCGAAAAAAGTACCTTTAAGAAAGGACAATAAATAGATGGCCGAAAATGAACAGCCCTCGGAGGACG
>CEUX01004689.1_pt1 | contig 19103 bp, 25 predicted proteins | sample 531361 | NCBI WGS metagenome assembly CEUX01 (sample SAMEA2622736, study PRJEB7988) | marine metagenome | isolation source: saline water (ENVO:00002010), including
TAACCCAGAGCTACTGGAAATGTATCGCAAGCAGTTCGAGGCGTTTGGTCCGCCGCCCTACTATGGCCTTAGTTGGAAAGGTGGCGCACTGAAAACCAACACGCAATATCGGTCAATGAAGCTGGGCTGGTTCGAGAACGTGATAAAACGAGCGGGCGGAACGTGGATCTCTATGCAGTACCACGAGGATGCTAAAGAGAAAGTGGAACGGATGAGGGAGCAGACAGGGCTTCCGATATTCCATTGTGATGCGGCTCAGGAAATGGATTACGACCATACGCTGTCCGCTCTGGCGGCACTAGATCACACGATTACTTGCTGTAACACGGTAGTTCATACCTGCGGCGCGGCGGGGTTGAAATGCACGGTGCTTGTGCCAAAGAAACGGGCTTGGCGCTATCCTGCTGGCCCATACTTTCCTTGGTATTCCGACGATATTGTCATGTTCCACCAGACCACAGATCAAGAGTGGAAAGAGGTTTTAGAGGTTTTAGGAGGGTCGCTCGAAAATGCGTACAATCATAATAGGTCACGGTCCGTCGATTCTAAGACAGAAACTCGGTAGTGAGATAGATCGCCACGATCAAATAATCAGGATGAAGCGCCACTCGGATTTACCGAAGCTTCGCCCAGACTTGTACGGAAGCAGAACAGACGTAGTGGTGTCATCCATGACGCTTGGACGAGTAATCATGGATGCTTGGGAAGGTGTAAAAGACTTCTGGCTGTTTGACGATACCCGTACAGAAAATGACAGCGATAAAACATTACCGCAGGATGCTAACGTGTATTGCGATAGGGACGTATGTCGCTTCTGGCGCACTCAATATAGACGCTTGCGAAAAGACTATGTGAAGGCCGACAGTCAAAAGCTGATCGACGGCGTGTCCGACAACAAAGGACATTTGCACCCGTCTGCGGGAACCCATGCCATTTTGTATGCCATGCATAAAGCGAACCCAGACGAGATACAACTACACGGGTTCGACAACATCCTTTCCGGCACTCACGACTGGTCGATTACACGGGGCCATGAGTATAAGGAATACCCAGACCACAACTGGCCCGCCGAGTCACAGATGTTAGACCTGCTGTGCAGGGTGTACGGATACCAGATGAAAAAAGGCGATACAGGGAGCGCTTTACTCAATGCAATTTAAGTTTGTAACGTCGATGAACCGCCGTATGTACGATGAATACGGCGAGATAATGATGGATGCTTTTAGTCAGTTCTGGCCCGCAGGGGAGTTACACGTTTACACGGAGGATGAGTTCTTCCCATACAATAATTCACGGATTGTCTACCATGACTTAATGAAGGTGGATGGCATACAGAATTTCCTCGATGGCGTGTCCCACTTTCCAATATTTCACGGGCTTGTCAACGAGACGATCCAGTACAAATATAACGTCAATGCGTTTTGCCGGAAGGTATACGCACAGATCGATGCGGCGAAGGACTACAAAGGCTACCTATTCTGGATAGACACAGATATCAAGACGTTCAGGCATATCCCAGCGGTGAAGCTCGAAAACTGGATGAGCGGTAACTTCATGGCCGTTATGAGGCGTAAAACATGGCATTTATGTAGTTCTTTTGTCGGCTGGGATTGCGCCCATGCTTTTGCAGACGGCTGGTTCAAGCATTACAAGAATATGTACGACTCCGGCGGCATATTCATGTTAAGCCAGTGGGACGACGCATTTGTCCTAGAGAAGACGCTAGAGGATTTGGTAGGCGTTAATGACATAGCGGAGAATGTGGCTGGTGAGGGGCCGTATAACGTGTTTGACGGGGTGTTTGACAAGTATGCGACACACGATAAAGGGCCGACGAAACACGCAGTCAGGTACATACATTTACTGGAAATCGTCAAACAGATGCAGCCGAAAAGAATACTGGAAGTCGGAACGTGGAACGGCGCGAGGGCAAGACAAATGCTGGAGCTTAGCCCGAAGTCTGAGTATTTTGGGTTTGACCTGTTCGAGGAGGCTAGCGACGAGACGGACAAGGCAGAGAAAAACGTGAAAAAACACTACAGTTTAGAAGAGGTGAAAGAGCGCCTAAACGATTTGAATGCAACGCTTTATCGTGGCGACAGCAAACAACAGCTAAAAAGATACCTGAAAGAGCATGGCGAAAATTCGGCAGACTGTGTTTTTATCGACGGCGGGCATAGCGTGGAAACCATAAAAAGCGACTACAAGTACGCGAAAAAGATAGTGCAGAAAGGCGGAATTGTCATTTTCGATGACTTCTATACGGAAATGCCGGAAGAAGAACTAAAACAGTATGGGGCGCAGGAAGTGCTGGAAGGCGAAGAATACTATCTGATGCCGACAAGGGACCATGTAAAGGGAGGAGGTAGAGTGCAAATGGCGGTAGTCCAATGTTAAAACAAGCAGACGTATACATCGGGTTCGACCCATCAGAGTCGGTAGCGGCATCGGTGCTACAGCACTCGATCAGGGCGAGGTCATCTATTCCGGTGCGGGTCACGCTATTGATGCTGGACCAGCTTAGAGAAATCCATAAGAGAGAAAGACATCATTTGCAAAGTACGGAGTTCTCGTTTACCCGTTTTCTCACACCGTATCTGAATCGCTATTCGTCGCACTCTATATATATGGACTGCGATATGCTGATGTTAGGGGATATAGCGGACTTGTATAAAGAAGCGGAGCAAACCCATGCGCCCGTCAGCGTGGTCAAGCACGATTACAAGCCCGAAAACACGGTGAAAATGTTAGGCCAAAAACAAACGCAGTATGAGAAGAAGAACTGGTCATCGTTGATGGTATTCTGGGGCAAGCATTACGACTGTATGCACTTAACGCCAGAAGTCGTGGACGAGGAGACAGGGTTGCATCTGCATCAATTCGCGTGGGCCTCCGATGTTGGAGAAATAGATGGCAGGTGGAATCATCTGGTGGGGTACGATGAAAGACCACTTGAGGATATAGCTATGTTACACTGGACGGAAGGTGGTCCGTGGTGGGAGCGCTATAAAAACGCTGAATATGCAGATATTTGGTTTGAAGAAAAAGAGAGGATGGAACAGAGCTACGAACGACCCAAGGCGGTGACAGCATGACTGAAAACCAACCGACAGGAAGAAGACGTAGTATAATGGCTCAAAAAGTTGTCGAGACAGGCGATGATACAGTAGCTGAGACACCTAAAAAACCGAAGCGGAAGCGCCGCAGGAAACGAGGTAGCGATGGCGACACTATCAGAACTAGTCAACGAAGTCAGTGACGATTTAGCAAGAACAGATTTAACTGCTCAATGCTCCGACGCAGTGGTGATGGCGATACGCCATTATGACCACAAGCGCTGGTGGTTTAACGAGGCTTCGGCAACATTCACAACAACCGCATCTACTACGACCTACGCATTGCCGTCAGACTTTCGCGCAGTCGATTATGTGGAGGCACGTCTGACAGGCGATGAGTTTCAAGAGGTACAACCGCTAGACTTTCCGGCTATTAAAAAGATGCTGGAAGGCACATCGGTCACAGGATACCCAGAAGCGTATGCTATCCGTGACGAAAAGATGTGGTTAGCCTACACCCCAAACGATGCATATACGGTCAGGTTGTACTATTTGAGGTCGCTGTCTGAATTAACGGCAGGAGCTTCAAACGCTTGGACAACAGACTGTAAGGATTTAATTCGCGCTCACGCTAGCAGAACAGTCGCGACTAGGACGCTACATGACGGCGAATTAGCGTCATTTATGTCGGCCATTGAACAGACAGAGCTAACACGTTTATTAGCCGAGAATGATAAACGGGTGGCGACAAACTCCAAAGTAACGCCAGTGTACTGATATGGAATGGATGCAACTAAAATTTGGGGAATGGTTGCCAGATCAACCGGACTTTGAAAATTCTGGCGCTACGGTTGCAACGAACTGCTATGCAGGGGCTACATCTTACAAGCCGATAAAATCTATAGAGGCATACAGTGACGAGATAGGGCTTGCTGGCGGTGACTTTATTCGCGGCGCGGTGTCGTGTAAGGACGCGACAAACACCGCACGGGTGTATGCGGGCGACGCAGGAAATATTTATCGTCTGTCGGCACAATCTTTTGATGCGATAGCAACAGGGTTTACTGGGACAGCAACTCAGAACGTATGGAATTTCGCGAACTACGGGCCGGAAAGACTGCTGGCTACCAATTTTATGAACGCGATCCAAAAGATTGTTCATGGCACAAGCATCGGCGCATTAGGCGGAAGTCCTCCACGAGCAAAATACATACAGACGGTCAGAGACTTTGTGGTTTTAGGCTGGATCAATGACGGAACCGACAGGCCGAACCGAGTGCAGTGGTCTGGGTACAATGATTCGGAGTTCTGGGAAGCGGGAGACATTGCCAGACAGTCAGACTATCAGGATATATATGAAGGCGGCTGGATAACAGGGCTGGCCGAAACAGGCGGTAGTTGTTTGGTGATTCAGGAGGAAGCAGTCACCCTTATGCAGTACGTCGGTCCGCCACTGATATTCTCGTTTACCAGAATAGCAAATTCTGTAGGAAGCCGAACGCCGAGAAGCATTATTACGCACTCCGATAGAGTGTGGTGGTGGGGAACCAATGAAATCTGGGAATTTAGCGGCGGTCAAATTAAGCCGATAGCAGGGGAGAAGGTCGCAGACTTTTGGGCTAATGACTACGACACAAGCTACCAAGAGAGAGTTAGTGTCGGCATAGATAGGACGCATAAGCTAGTAATCTGGAGCTATCCCAGTAATACGTCTACTGGGGGAGTTCCTAACCGTTTGTTGATCTATGCATGGGACACCGGAAGGTGGACAAAGGCAGAAGTCACAGGGGATACCATTTTTCATCATTTGAGCGCGGGCAAGACCTTAGAGGAAATGGATGCAATTAGCAACGACGTAGACACCTCGACTTGGACGCTGAGTTTTGACCATTCGATCTGGAAGGGTGGCGACATTTCGCAGGGCATTTTCAAAAACAAAAAAATGCATCTTTTCAGCGGCTCCCCGATGGCCGCGACAATCGACACGCCAGAGTTCAAAGCTCCGACAGGAAAGACCATAGAGGTTATGGGCGCGAAGCCTTTACACGAGGGCGGGGATGCACAACTGTCCATAGGCACTCGGTCTGTTCAATCCGAGAGCGCGACGTATACAACGAACACCTCCGTTAATCGTTTCGGAGAGGTCAATTTACGCAAGTCTGGAAAGTTTGTGAGAGGCCGTATGCATTTGCAAGGAAGTTGGTCGCAGGCCATTGGCTTAGAGCTACAGGTCAGGGGCGCGGCAACAAGAAAGAGAAGCGCAGATGGTTGATACGCTCGCTCCGGCAGGGTTATTAGCCCAGATGACTACGGCGGCAACGTCAGGGCCGACTCTGGCCTATAGCGCCGTGCATCACAGTGAAATTAAACGAATGGTGGTGGTTAATACGAATTTGAGCGCTACGGCGGGACAATGCACGATTTACCACGCAGACAATGGAGAGGGCTTTTCTGCGGGAAATGCGCTAAGATTTGGGCATAGCATTGCGGCTAAAACGCACTTTGAGATTGTCGCAAACGATGATGGTAGTGGTATCAGTGTCAAAGCAGGAGGTAAAATCGGGGTGAACGCGACGACGAGCAGTATGACGTTATCCATTTACGGAACCACAAGGGCGGGTCGATAATGGCTGTGCCACTTTCTACCATACCACGAAATTTATCTCCTGCCATGCAAGAGGCGGTTCTTGCGGCACGGAAAGAAGTCGCGGAAGGCCCTAGGAATCTTGCTCGAAGAGGAGTGAGAGAAGGGCTGGCAGGAAGAACAGGCGGCTATCCCAAATTAAATCTAAGCATGGATAGGCCATCATACGGCTGGGTTCCAGACCCAGCGATAATGGAACTACGAAAAAATACCTATGATGCTAAAACATTGCCTTACGCACAACACGGCGTAGGGATCGCGAATTATGGCTGGAATCGCAACAATATCGACCGCTATGTGAAACTCGGAAGAGACAGAAAAAAGGCTGGCGATAAAAGCGGGGGCATGGCCGAGATATACGATGATATGCTCGTGTGGGCGAACAAGTACAAGCCCAAAAGCGGTCTTGCTAATTACTTGAAAACAGGCAAAGTTGGCAAGGGTTACGATGCTGACGATTTGTTACGAGCCGCCGATTATGGGTTAAGGGAGACTGCCCGACAACAGCAGACTAAGGGAAATTTCCTCAAGGATATGGTGCTGGGCAATCTGGGCACGATTGCTGGCGCGGCGATGTTAGCCACTCCGTTAGCGCCGTATGCAGTAGCCGCCGGAACGATAGGCCAAGGGGTTCAAAGTGGGACAGGTTTTTTGAGACCCAGACAGGAAGCCGGATTGGGAGCAGGATTACGAGGCGCTTTGCAAGGCTACACAGTGACAAGCGCGGCGGCGGGGGGATTAAACCAAGCAGGCTATCAAGTGCCAGCGCAACGGGTTCCATTCGGGGGAGAATTGCCATCCGCTCTTCAGCCGTATGGCACAGATCCGGTTATGGCGGGACCGCCAAGAAACCGAACCGTATTGCAGAAAACTATGGATTATATGAAGAAATATGGGATTCCGTATTCGGCTGCACTGCATTTAGTGAGATCCGGCGAAGAAGCAAAACTGGGAGCGATGCCAACATCAGAACGACTTGCGTTAGAAGGGAAAGCCCCATCTCCGCAATTTGACGGCGATAACCCAATGGCGGAACCTTTTGACATTCCCGACATCTGGAGCAATCGAGGTGTAGCTGGCGGAGCGGCGATCTCAGATGATATTCCGAATGTGAACAACAATTTATATTACAACCAGTTAGCGCATCAACTAGCGTTTGGAGGCCGTGGCCCAAGGCGGAAAAATCCGTTTTTAACGCCAGTCGTTCACGCCCCGCCGTTGGTGTTCCCAACAGCTTAGTTAGAGGTTAAGTAAATGGCAAACGAAACAGTTACGCAGACAGGTTATTCAGCTCCGTGGTCGGCACAACAACCGTATTTAACAACTGGTTTTGACCAAGCTCTAAAAGCGTTAAAGACGGGCGGCCCGAAGATTTGGGACCAGAGAGGATATACGCCGTTTAGCGCCCAAACGAATCAAGCGTTGGGCATGATGGAAAATTTAGCGACTCAGGGATCTCCTGTAGACCTTGCGAACCAGCAGTTGGCAGAGCAAACACTGAGAGGCGATTTTCTAACGCCGGATAGCAACCCATATTTGCAAGCATATTATGACCGTGCGGCGGAGAGCATCCAGCCTAACATAGCGTCTATGTTTGGAGCAGGAGGGCGTACAGGAAGTGGAGCGCAAGCGATGGCATTGGGTCGAGGTCTAGCAGATGCGGCAACGGGTATTTTCGGGGGAGCGTATGGCGACGAGAGAACCAGACAGATGCAGATGTCGCAGTTAGCTCCGGCGATATCGGCACAACGATATGCGGACGCTCAGAGATTAATGGGTGTCGGGAGTGCTATCGAGGGGCAGTCAAATTTGGCTTTGCAAGATCGAATGCGCCGTTTTTACGCAAAACAAAATAGACCGGAAGCGGCTTTAAACCAGTATCTAGCTAGAATCACAGGTAATTATGGGGGCGCTCAGGCGCAGACAACTACATCGCCACTGTACCAACCTAGCGGCGGCCAGAGATTCCTTGGCGGAGCAATGATGGGCGCTTCTATGTTTCCGAACAATCCGTGGACCGGAGCGCTAATGGGCGGCGCTGGCGGTTACTTACTAGGAGCGTAAAATGGCGAATCCATTAAATCCGTTCATGAGTGGGGTGCAGAACCTTTATGGAAACGTGACAGGCGCTCTCAGGGGCGCAGATTTGCAAGGCGCTCTTGCGAACCCGATGTTTCTCTATGGCGCTAGTATTTTAGGCAGAGGAAAATCACGTTCACCACAGCCTTTGTTTAATATGCAGGAATTAATGCAGGCGCAACAGGTTGCGGACTCTTATAAAAAGCGGCAGTTCTTGTCAGATTTAGCGCAAAGATCACAAGAATATGATCCCGTTGACGCTGATAGGAAACGAGAAGCGCTAGGAGCAGGAGAAAGCGCCCTTAGCGACATAATGGCGCAGGATTATTTCTACGATGCCAATCCAGATCCAATAATAGGACAACCATACGGACAATTACTTAGCGCGGAGGAAGCGTTTTCTATAGGGGGTAAAACACCAGAGGAATTGCGAGCGGCGGAAACTCTAACGGGGTTAAGTCCCACATATGATTTTGCGAGTACAGACCCAGCAGCGATGACTCGTGAAAACATAGGAAATCTTACCCAAGCAGATTTACAAGCAAATGTGTTAGCAGAAACAGGCGTAGATCCGATGAGCCGTCAAGCGCTTATGACCGCGATGCTTGAAAGCGGATCGCCGGACTTGGTAGCTAGTGCTATCGCGGAAAGAATGAAATTGCCAACAACTACGGTAGTAGGAGAAGGAGACACTTTATTATCACAACACCCAACGACTGGAGAATGGACTACGCTGCGAGCAGGAGGGCCGAAACTGACCAGCCAGCAGAGAAATGCGGCGTTTCTAGCAATGCAACCAAAACAACTTGCAGGCGGCAATTATGAGTATAACGGTCAAATATACTCAAACTTTGACAGTGCGATGCAGGCCAAAAAAATAGAGGATGATTCATTATTGCGAGTTATGTCAGCTAGTAAAACATCGTTCACACCTAACCCGTTTGAGACTGTTGCGGCACAAAGCTACGGTGAGTTACAAGATGGCGGGGTGCAGGCGGGCAGGATTCTGGCTAATGTAGCGGTTATGGGAGAGATTGCTGAAGGAGCGGATTTTGATACAAATGTGAAGGAGAAGCTCTTAGTGCCAGTGAAACGCTGGGTGCAAGCAATGACAGGCGATGAGGCAGAAGCGGAAAGAATTTCTAAGATGGAAACATTTGGGGCTATGGGCATTGAGTTGTTACGGATAAGCTTAAATGCCGCTAAAGGACCGCAAACAGACAGAGATGCGATCACGCTACAGCAAGGCTTACCGGATTTAGGAAAACTGCCAGCAACGAACAAAATCCTTTTAGATATGATCAAAATGACAAATTATCGAGTAAGAGAAAAAGCAAAGTTTGTCAGAGACAGGATGAATGAGCTAGTACAACAAGGCGGGAAGAGAGATGCGAATATGTATGAAAGTGTAGTGCAAGAGTGGTCCGAAACGGATACTGGTTTATTTGAGGAAAATCCAGCGCTGGGCGCAAACAGCGAAAGAAACAAAACAGCTAGAAGACTAAAGGCGACCGTTGCAGGGCTAAGAGACCCAGTGATTCTGCCGCCGCACATCGACCCAAACAACAGCGGGCAAGTGGAAGCGTGGGGGCGGGAAAATGGCTTGCAACAAGGGCGGAAGATTCTCGTCAACGGTCGGGAAATGCAGCTTATTTATCCTAACGGGGGATAGCACTAATGGGGCTTGTGGAAATAGAAACTTCTCCTAATGCATTGGTTTTCAAACAGCGCCAAAGAGCGCCTATATTTGATGATCAATATAAAAATATGTTGGGGGCAGGGCAAATTGCTACGATGTCGTTATCCCGCGATCCAAATGCAAAAGCATCGTATATAGCGCAGGAATTAGGATTGCCCGCAAACCGCATAGATTTTTTTGACGATTTACCTGTTTATATAGATGACGAAGGAAAGCAGTTTTCATTAGCGCCGGAGTGGAGTTTTTCGCCAAGCGACATATTAAAAAGGTCAGCGTTTTTAGCGGGCGATATCCCTGTAATGACGGGGGCGATAGGCGGGGCGGCTGTCCCAGCCCCTGTTAACCCTCTTTTAAAAAGCGCGGCGGGAACTGCGGCAGGGGAAGCGGTTAGGCAGGGGATGGCTGGCGCTTTGGTCGGTGAAGAACTGTCATTGGAAGATAGGGCCAAATATCAAGGAATAGAACAGGCGTTGAATCTCGGCGGAGAGGTGGTAGGAGACCTGACTTCGCGCTTATTGGGAAGACACGTTCCTGTGAATATGTTTGCCAGAGAGTTGTCTGATCGCCGTCTCGCAGAATATAACGAATTATTGGATAAAGCGCGAAGACACGGCATTGATTTTATATCCCCAGCGGAAGGCACTCGACTCAAAACATTTGCCGCGCTAGAACAAGTGTTACAGCGTCAGCCCGTTTCGGCGGAAACGATAGAGAATGTTTTGGAGATCAGAAACGATCAAAGCGCCGATGCGGTTATGAAATTCATTCGACTGCTGTCGCCAGATACGGGTAGTCTGATAGAAGCTGGGGCGAAGGCAAGAGACGCCGCAAGCAAAGCAATGGAAGCGCAACTAAAAATAATACAAGACGAAGCAAGCCCAATTTATCAAGAAGCGTTTGGCATGGGCACACAAGTAGACGTGACTAAAACACTGGCAAAAATAGCGAGTTTGCGCCGTGTTTCGCCAGAAGGGGGCAGTCTAAGGCCGCAACTGGAAGCGCTAAAAAAACAATTAGAGCGGACACCAACCACCTTGCCGTCAGGTCAAAAAGTTAGGGCAAGGAACCTAAGAACAGTGCATCACGTAAAGCTGGAAATGGACAGAATACTAACGGCGTTAAATGTTTCTGGAGAGAGTTTGAGCCAAGCCCAAAAGGTACACATTCAGGAAATAAAGACATCGCTTTTGAACGACATTAGAAAAAACAGCATCGGAGATAGAGGAAAAGAGGCGGGGGAATTGTATGAATCGGCAAGGAGCATTTACGAAGAGGGGATGCCAGCAGTAACGCAACTAGAAGCCAGCCTTGTCAATGTCATTGCCGATAAGAGCGAAATCAGTTTGCACAAAATAGCGGACACTATTTTTAATCCGTCAATGATAGATCCGAAATCAATGGAGCAAGTAAAGAAGGCGATACTAACGCACGATCCGCAAGCGTGGACTGCGCTAATTGGCACTTACTTACAACAGCAATTTGCTAGACAAACCGAAGCGGCAACAGGAAACATTTTAGAGGGCGCAAAATTTAGAAAAGCGGTATTCGGAAGCAGAGCAAAACGTGAGATGTGGAAAGAGGCTTTAGAGCCAGAACAATACAAAGTGATGTCTGAGTTAATGGATGTTCTGGCGGCGACAGGAAAAGTGTTTGCTTCTAACCAATCAATAACAGCGTTTGCGACAGAAGTACAGGAAACGACGCTTAAAGATGGCGGCGGACTGTCCAAAGTGTTTTTAATAGCCGCGCCTCATGTTTGGGGGACAAGAACTAAAGACTGGCTGGATCAGCTAGGTACTGAAAAAATCACAAGGCGGCTAGCGGAAATAATCACAGATCCAGATGCGATAGAAGAATTAAAAAAATTCAAATTACTGGGCAGTAAAGACACAAGGCGAATAATAAACTTTTTAAAATTATTAGGCGTTCCCCATGTGAGAGACTATGCGAACCCATTGATTGCGCCAGAAAGAGGGGCGCATGAAAGAGACGACATACCGCCAATGATGCCGACAACAGACCAGAACCGAAGATGGCCGGAAGGCGCGACGGATATAGAAACACCCAAAGTATTGGATATGTTTGGAAGGTAAATGACATGAGCGAAATTAACAGATATGGAATTTCAGGTGGCGCGGCGGTACAGGTCGCATCAGGCTATTTCCCAGAGGGACAAAGCCCAAGCAGTCTAAATGACGGGGTTCGAGCTGTCATGGCAGATGTCCGGCGTTACGTTCAGCAGACCACGCCAGAAATAACAGCATCAGGGTCTTCTAATAATTATACTTTAACGCTTGACCGAGATTTGACCGCTGGTGAACTGACGGAGGGCTTTACTACGGCGTTTGTAGCAGATTTTACAAACGACGCAAGCGCGACACTGAATATCAACGCAGTAGGCGCGAAGCAGTTGAGAGACAGCGTGGGGAATCCGCTGTCCGGCAACGAGATTCAGCGTTATCAATCCGTCAATGCGATGTATAACAAAAAGCTAGACAGCTTTAACGTCACTGACCAGTTAATGAAATTTAACGCAATCCCGACTTTTCCTGCGGGGACCATAGTCGCCGATGATATTACCACGGGAGATGCGGCGGTCACGATTGCGACAACTTCTGGAAACATCACCGTAGAAAATCATGCTTCAGATGCAGATATTTTGCTTAAAGGCAACGACGGCGGTTCGGTGGTCACGGCTTTGCAACTCGATATGTCCGATGCAGGGAGGCTTGTTACGAGCGGCGGTTTGAACGTTGCAACAAATGTGCGTCTCGGTCATGGCAACGACGGGACGACATTCAATCACTATTTCGGAAATTGCAATGTCCGGCTCGGTCAAAATGCGGACGGAACAGACTTAGACATGAATGGTCAGGGTTTATTTATCTTTGACGATCAAGGATCGGCAGGGACAACTTTCACAGCTGTCAAAGTTTACAACTCCTCTGGCGGCAGTCCGATTTGGCAAAACAAATTGAGCGGAACCATTAAATCTGAGATTGAGTCTAATGGTGATTTTCAGAGTGCGACAAATTCGTATGGCTCGACTTCAGACGTGAATCTCAAAGAAAACATCGTTGATAGTGGCAGCCAGTGGACAGACATTAAAAACATTCGAGTTCGTAAGTTTTCTTTCAAAGAGGATAATTTAGACGCTCCAAATATGATCGGTGTCATCGCACAGGAACTTGAAGCGGCTGGTATGGGTAAGCTCGTTAAAACCCATCTCGAAACCAATCCTGACGCAAATGGAAATGATGCCCCAGTGCTGGACAGCGACGGCAATCAGAAATCTTACAAAAGCGCGAAGTATTCGATCATTCACATGAAGGCTCTGAAGGCGTTGCAGGAAGCGATGGCGAGAATAGAAACACTTGAAACAAAAGTTGCGGCTCTTGAAGGATGACCCCAGCCGAGAAAAGTTTGTTCGAGATCGAGGCGCACCAAAAGCTGTGCGACCAGCGGTATAAGGAAATAGAAAGAAGACTAGATGAAGGCTCGGCAAAATTTAGAAGACTTGAGATGTTAATCTGGGGCATCTACCCTTTCATTGTTACGATTTTTTTGGGACTGCTTTTCAACCAATAACTGACAGGATTGGAGGCATCGTTGTTAGAGTTGGTTGCGGCGGTCAGCGCGGCTTCTACTGCCTTCAATACCATCAAAAAAATGGTAGCGACGGGTCGAGAAATTCACGATGTGGGGACGCAGATCGCGGAGTGGTATGGGCATATCGCTGATGCGACCGAAGGCATAAGAGAAGCTAACGATCCTCCGCTTCACAAAAAACTGCTAGGGAATCCAGAGCAGTTGGCAGTGCAAGCTCTTGTGCAGAAAAAAAAGGTAGAAGAACAACGCAAGCAACTGCGCGAATTGATCATGGTTGTTTACGGTCGGGACGCTTGGCTTGAACTTCGGCAGATGGAAAAGGATATTCGCAAAGCGAAAGAGAAAGCGGAGTTCGCGGCGAGGCGAAGAGCAGAAAAATTTAAGGCCGCAATCGTCGCGGCAATTATTTTGGCAGTGGGAATCTCTGTGATCTTTGGCACAGTGTTTTTGTTTTTTTAGTGAAGCTTGTATATCTCTTAGTTGTTCTTTCCAACAACGAACCTATCCGACAAGACCCAATTTATTTTGCAAGACTCAACAGTTGTACTGCTACGGCGCGAAGACTGAACTATCAAGGCCGAAAATATTACGACTATCGCAGGAGACCAGTGAAGGCTCACTGCGAACCAAGATGGGTAAGACAAAACATTCCGACCTTCTAAAAAGTTTTTTCAAAAAAGACTTGTCATAGCTTTTCAGATTGGCTATTCTCTTATTTCGACCTAAGAAAACGACCAAAAAAGGAGACGAAAATGGAGAAAATATTACTTGATGGCGAGGCCGACCTAGACATCCGTGAGGCTACGGCAGGCTCATTGTTAAATAAAAAATATCCTTATCTTTACGATATGTATTCCGACCATTTGCATTTGTGGTTGCCGAAAAAAATATCGTTTTTAGATTTTGAGAAAGCGCTAGAAAATCAGCGCGAGGTGGAACACTTCACGACGATTACATGGACCTATATTCCAATGGAGATAAAAGATGAAAAATAGAATTTATTTATTTCGCACCGTTACCGAGTGCGTGACAGTCAATTTCGATAGCGAGGGTTTTGATGGAGATGAAGACGGAGCCATCAGAGACATCATGGCTAAGCTTGGAGAAGATTACGTCGCCGCGCTGCACGGTGTCGATCTGGAGATAGATGATTCAGGATGGGGCTGGACTGGTGCAATTCATCCTGAAGACGATGATAATTTGGAGCATCCGATTTTCATTGCAGATGAAATGGAAGATGCAAATAATTTAGAAGAAGACGAAGAAGAGGAAGAAGAAAATGTATGAGGATGAACCGATGACAGGCGGATATCAAAACGGTGGTGTACCAACGCCATACATTCCAGAAAACAAAACAGATTTGTCGCAGGTGAACGCAGAGCTTTTTGCGGCGATGGCGAAAGCTCGAAAGTCTTTTGAGAAAACAGTGCCTGATAAGGACAATCCGTTTTTTTCCAGTGCGTACGTTTCGTTAGCAGGAATCCAAGATGCGACAGTCGAAGCGCTGTCTGCCAACGGTCTAGGGATCATGCAGTTCCCTACCACATCTGAGAACTGCATCACCGTCAAGACGATTTTGTATCACGAGAGCGGAGCTTGCATTGAGTCCGTAATTTCTATTCCAGAAAACACCATGCAGAAAAAAGGCGTTCTTGGAGTGCAGGAGATAGCGGGCGGTTTCACTTACTTGAAACGCTACGCACAAGAGGCGCTGTTAAACGTATCGAAAATGGAAGACGACGACGATGGAAATGCTTTGCAAAGGGGTGGAACGAATCATGCGAACAAAAATAATGCGAAAGTTGGCCCTGCAAAGAAAACTGCGCCGAGTAAAGCGCAGAAGTCTGCGGGAGCGAAAGCGAGTAATCCGCCAACTAAAAATCCAAATAGCTTTAATCCAAAGCAGGCTAATTGTAGAAAGCTGGAAGAGATGGCTAAAAAATTGGTGGAGGTCGAAGATTCACGGACGCTCAAGGACGAGTTAGAGAAGTTTAACGATCAAGCGAAGAGTTATAAAAATGCTCACCAAGGTAACGAAGAAGATGATAAAAAAATATCTGAGTGGAGAGCGCTGTCTGCCCGAATCAAAGTGAAACTCGAAAGGATGACTCTTGATGCTTCTTGAAATCAAATGTCCAGTCAAAGGAAAGGATAGCGATCTGTGGGAGCAGGTCGCTTCGGACAACATCCCCGACCACTACATGGCTCAAGTTCAGCATCAGCTTATGGTTATGAAAAGTTATTTCGATGGGGAAGGAATCATTCACAATGTGGTCCAAGGCTCAAAAGAGTGGAAGGAGTTGCGACGGAATTTGAAGATGGCAAGCGAAAGCCCCGCCGTATTAAATATGTCGCCGTTCCAAACGCCAGCGGCGCTGATGAAAATAAAGCAGGGAGAAGAGGTCGTTGCAAACTTTGCAATGAAGAGAGGCTCTCGACTTGAGCCGATAGCAAGGTCGTTTGTTGAAGAAAAGTACGAGCGTCTGTTTAGTCCGGCTGTGGTGGAAGGCAAAGATTTATTCGGCGCATCTCTGGACGGCTGGGATGGAGGTAACGACCTAGTGTGTAGGTTTTCTGTTTATTGCGAGTCTGGTGATTCGATAGAACTGGATGTGGAGTATGACGAGTTCTGGGTTGTGCAGATCAAGCGCGAATGGCAAAGCTTCTGGAGTTCCTATCTGGAAGGCGAGGAGTTGGAGGAAGAGACGCACGAGTTGATGGTTGGCGATGACTGGTCTCAGGTGGCGGAGGTCTGGCAAACGAAAAAGGCCGAGCTTGCGGAGCAGAAAAAAATAATGGAGGGAATCGAAAAACAGCTTAAAGCGGCGGAAGAATTGATGGGCGGCATGAGTGAAGAAAACGCTAGGGGAGCTGGCGTACAGATGACGAGATTTACAAGAAAAGGAAGAGTTGATTACAACCGTTTTTTTAAGGAGAAAAAAGAAGAACTAGAAAAAGCAGGAATCGCGGTAGACCTAGATGACTATCGCGCAGAGACAACACAACAAGTTAAATTCACAAAGGAGAAGCAATGATCATCAAGGATCTAGTAGCTCGAAATGGTAGTTACACAAACAAGAATGGCGAAGAAAAAAAGCGCTATGTGAAGGTAGGCAATCTTCACGAGAACGATGACGGAGGTCAGTACATCACGCTGTTTTCTCATATCAATCTCGCTGGAATCGAGAGGCAGGAAGGCAGGGATTCCATAACCGTGTCTATGTTCGACCGAAGGGAGAGTTTAGATGCATCTTTCTGAAGAAGAGAAAAAAGCGATAGCCAGAGAAGTCGATGCGAACTACACGCGAAAGCGCAGGGCGGATAAAAAAGAACGGGGATGGCAACCCCTCTGGCTGGAGGTCCACGACGAGGACAGAGTGGCGATAAAGCGATATGCCAAGCGATTGAAAGACAGGAGGCTCAACGATGTATCCACAGACGGTTGAAGTGTTAGAGATGCTGAGAAAAGGTCCAGTGTCTAATAAAGACGCATACCCAAAAGGGATATACCGTCTGGGCGCGAGGGTCTATGACCTGAGAAAAATGGGTTTTGATATTAAGACGGTGAATAGAACAGGGAGGAACAAACGCAACAGAAAAGTGTCGTGGGCTTCCTATGTCTTGGTCTCGTCGCCGTGAACAAACTCAGCCGGAGAGAGGAGCGCCCGTGGGGTCATTTCAAAACTATCGCGGGCGGCTCTCGATGGAAGCTCAAGCTTATCACCGTGAAACCAAAACAGGCGTTAAGTCTACAATCGCACAAGAATCGGTCTGAGCATTGGACGATTGTAGGCGGGAAAGCCACTGTAACGCTCTCTGACGAACGCCACTACTTGTCCGAAGGGCAATCTATCTTCATTGTTAAAAACGCCGTCCACAGGCTTCAGAATGACACTGATGACGATTTGATGGTTGTAGAGGTACAGACAGGGAATTGCAGTGAGTCAGACATCACTCGATACGATGACAAGTATGGAAGATAAAAAAAAGGGGGGGATGTGCTTCCCCCCGAACTTCAGTTGAGGTAAATTTAAAAGCGAGGGTGGAAAACCACCCCCGCATCACTTCGGAGACGAAATGATCGTCAAGGCTCGACCAAAAGCCTTGGCAAAAATAGCGGCGTTGCGAGGGCCGTCGCTACCTTCACAGTCGAGATTATAACTCCTCTGTGAAATAAAACAAAGCCGCGCCGGACTCCCCCCGTTAGCAGTGGACTTGTTTGTGGTCGCTGGGAAGAAAAGCAAACACAAAAAGAGAGGAATTATGGACCTACCCCTGTCCCCCTCGACGGTGAAGGCTCGAAAGAGCTTTTCATACGGAAGAACTACCGGAAGTCTTTTTAGGCTTTTTGAAAGTAGAGCTAGGAGAAATAAGCTCTAATACCTTTCACCGGAAAGTGGGGGAACTATGTCTAAAGGAGATGTAAATGGAAATTGACAAAGAATTGTTAGAGGATTTTGAGAGTCACCGGAAAGAGATAAAAAAGCCTTTGACCGAGAGGGCTAAGAAAATACTGATCAAAAAACTGAAGGCTTTGTCCTCGGAAGGCTACGATGTGAATATTCTGTTAGAGGATGCAATCATAAACGGATGGCAGTCGATATGGCCGAATGAGAACGCGAAAAGAAAAATGCGACCTGCAAGCCATAAAGTCGGAGGTCTCAAGGTCGTGGTGAATAGCGTGGACCGTGAGGGTGGGAAAAAACAGATAGGTGAGTTGCTGACGAGGTTCAAAAGAAATGGCTAGTGCGTTGACAAGTTTGGTCGGGCATATGTTAGATGCCGACAAGATAAAAATGAGAGCGGCGAAAGCGAAGTGGATCGACTCTAAGAAAAAAGAGACTTACGCTACAAGGTGCTATGCGTTGCTAGAAGAGAAAGGGCCGATGACCCCAGATGAATGCGTAAAATATTTTGAGAAAAATCCGTTCCGAAACAAGGATGAAAAGTTGTTGGTGCGGCAGGCGTTAGCGAAACTCGCAACGCGAGGAGTGATCAGAAAACTAGGCTACGGGTTGTACGATGTCGAGCGCTCGTAAATTTATATTGAGGTCAGGCGCGGTAAAGGCTCGATGTCTTGAGATTATTCAGTCGTTGCCGGATAAACCGATATACGAAATCTCAATCAAGAAACACGTTAAAGGCGGAAGCACCGAGAGTAAAAATTTCTACCGTCTTTGCGTCAGGATTATTGCAAACGAATTGGGATACGACCCCGAAGAAATGCATCAAGCGCTCAAGAAAATGTATCTGTCTCCGAAAATCGTGAACATCAACGGCAGGGACGTTGAGATAACCCCTAGCACGACGGAGATGAATCAAGAAGAGGTTTCAGCATACACTGAGAGAGTTTTACAATTTGCGGCAGAGCAGGGGATAGAAATTGGCAGGAATTAAAATCACAGCGGCAGACAAATGGTTCAGCCTCGCGATACGCGAAGCTAATAACTGGGTCTGTGAATCGTCAGGGGTGATAGATGAGCTTGGGCGGAGCCAAGGTTCGAGCAGAGGAATGGAGTGCTGTCACATTTTCGGGAGACGCTCTCGGAATACAAGATGGTATCCTCTAAATGCTTTTTGCCTAACGACAGCACAACACTTTTACTTTACGGAGAGGCCGTTGGAGTTTACGGATTTTGTAAAACAAAAACTCGGTGACGGCGCTTACGAAATATTGCTAGAGCGTTCCCGTGATGTTTATATCAAGTACACAAAGGAGGAGCGCGACAAACAGATACCTAAACACTACCGCGAGGAGTATCGCCGGATGCGAGCGTTAAGGAAGGAAGGAGAGGCAGGGCCGATCAAATTGATTAGCTATGACTGACTAAGATCGCGTACACGCCATTTGCGTAGCTCTTCGTAATGAGTTGGCTGATATGGAGTTAAGGCGCAGGGAGAAGGAAGGCGAAACATTATTGAAGTTTGTGTCTACAAAAGCGCTGGAAAAAGAGTTGCGGCGCAGGACTAAAAAAGCGAGTACAATCGAAAAATGGCCGACACAGCAAAATTTTTC
>CEUX01048458.1_pt1 | contig 19024 bp, 27 predicted proteins | sample 531361 | NCBI WGS metagenome assembly CEUX01 (sample SAMEA2622736, study PRJEB7988) | marine metagenome | isolation source: saline water (ENVO:00002010), including
TGCTTCGACTGCATTCAGCATGTCTTGTGTCCCTGCATTAATCGTTTTGCCGTCAGGAGAATCCACAAGATCCACTAAGATCTGATGAGCTTGTGCAGGGTTGATTTCTCGAACACCACCGGGAGGAGTGTAAATACCTGTAGCTTCTCTAGTTCCCGGTCCTAGCATTCCTGCTCCTTCACTGATTACATCCTGATTAGTTCCGTAGAACCCCGGTACATCATCAGTGAATTGTTTTTTAGTCATATAGTCAGTATTTAACAAAGCAGGTAAGTGCCCTGTTCCTGCTCCCGGTATTGCTTCAGAAGTTCCGAATGCAGAGTATTTTTGTAGGTAATCAGGATAGGTTAGTTTTGCCCATTCAATTGCTCCATTTAGGTCTTTAAATTTATTAGGATACTTATCAAATTCTGCTTTTCCTTTTGCATATACCCAAGCACTCGCTTGAAGTTCTCCGGGGGTCCAATTTGATCTTCCACCTAGTTTTCTTTTGTTTGCTCGATCTACTGCTAATGCAGTTTCGTTATCTAGGAAAACGTGTTCTTGTGGTGTAAATCCTCTAGAGAAAGGTTTGCCGTCAGGATTTAAATATCCGAATGCCCTGCCGTGCCAAATATCGTTTGTTCCTGTTAAAGGTTTAGGAACATTAAAGTTCATTTGATCATGATAAACTTGAGTCTTCGGACCTAATCGAGTGTCACCGTGTTGAAGTGGTCTGTTTAAAATCGTACCGTCTTTTGAACCTAGAAAAGTCTTAGATTGTGATCCTGTTTTAACCATATCAAAACCACTACCTCTCTGACCTCTAGCATATTGATTTAATGCCTGAATTGCCCACCCCATATTTGTGTCAGGATTCGCTTGTGCAGACCACAAAGCAAAAGCTTCTGTTAATGCATTTTCTTTCTCTTTTGATCCTCCTGAAACACTCTTAGTAAATCCTTTTACTCTGTCATACCAATCTGCACCTAAAACTCCTCCTGCTACCTGTGCATCAAAGTCATCTCGCATTTTTTCAACATCAGTTTTGCTCCTAACCCAATTAGGTGCCCCCACATACTTTCCCTGACCTCGTATACTCATATCAGGAATTAGGTGCTTCTCTCTCCTCGCTTTTCTAATTGCAGTAGGAAGATCTTTTTCACCCCTAATATCATAATTTAATATCGCATCAGGTTTTCCGCTTTTTTCACCGAAAGTAATGCGGTCATATAGTGGATGCTTCTTCCCTCTTACGTTTATATGACCAACAACTTTACCGAATTGCGGAACACCTTTTGTGGTAGGTTTTAATGTAGGATTTCCCCCTTTAGGATAAGTCTGCATTGCAGTGGGAGAATTAAGTTCGGTGCTTAATGCAAAATAATGTTTATCCCCCCTATGTACCGATATCACTGCATCATCACCTGCAACCTTCGACAACTTACCTGAAAACTTATTTCCTTTAGCCCACTTCCACCCTGCACCTTTACGAAACAAGTTAATCCTAGATAAAGTTCCTTTTTCTTTCTTTAGTTGCTCATAGGTTAAGTCAGGTATGATTGAGTCTTCATCTACTGCCATATGCGGATGATCGGAATCAACCACACTAATGAAAGATTTGTTGTAGGATTTGCCTGTTACGTTCTCTAAAACATTCTTCCCCCTTTTCCGTTTAGACATGAGGAATTCACCACCGGGAACCACCTCTCTTCCGACTTTAGAAAGTGCTTTTTCCGCAATAGGTTTAATCGGTCTTGTTGCTTTACCACTATATCCACCTATTAAAGATGCACCTACTAAAGATGTCCCACCTAACATGTTTAAAACACCCTGTCCTACATTTGCCCCACCTTCACCTAGTTGACTATAACCTCTAGCGAATTGCTGACCTCCTTCTTGAAAACCTATAGGGTCAACAGGAACTAATGCTTCACCTGTGGCTAAAATACCCTTGCCGACATCTTGTGGAGTGATTTTAGTTGGTGATGCAGGTGGGTTTAAATTAGGTAAAGTGTCCACCCACTGACCCTGATCGTTATAGGTGCCTGTATTAGATAACGTGACAGAATCGGAGGGGGGTAAACTGCTAGGTTGTTGTGTATTGACTAAATCGAGTAGTCTCTGCAACATTGAGGTTTCAGTTTGTTCCCCCCGGTAAGGATATGCCTGATAAGGGCTAGACATTTTTTCTCCTCTCTATTTTTCTTAAAGCACTGTAAACATAACGATCTGCTTGTTCTCCTGTCATGCCTTTTTGTTGTGCTTGTCTTCGAAGTTTACTTTTTAACTTTTTCGGCACTCTCTCCGTTACAACAAGGTATTGCTATCACCTTACATTTCGCACATTGATAATGACCGTGTACGAACACAAAACTATTAATACTAAGGCAATAGTTACAAATCTCTTTATCCTTTTTATCACTCAAATATTATCTGAACACGAACAAGGTTTTGAGTGGCATTCAGGACAAAACTCTAATACTTCTTCTTCTTCTTTTTTTTCATCATCATAGGGATCATCATCTCCTTCGTAGTAAAACATTTGGTTATAACTTAATCTCTGTTCACGTTGTTTTTGTGATTCGTTCCTCACCTATTTCCCCTGTTTTCAGAGTGGATTCTTGCTGATTGAATATTTGCATCAGATCTAATCTTTTCACGCTCAGTATCGAGATCACCTTTCAATTGTGCAGTATCGATACTTTGATTGTACTTAGCACCTAATTCGGTGACTTTTAATTGTGCATCGATGTTCATTTCTGCTTCTTTCATTTGTGCATTAGTCTTTGCTTTTTCTGCATCAAGTTGAAGCTTTGCTCTTTCAAGTTCCATAGTCATTGCGAACTGTTGCTGTTGCATTTCCATCATCTGTTCTTCAGGACTAGGTTCTTTAGGTTCAGGTGGTTTAGGTGGTTCTTTTAGTGGATCTTTAAAGAATTGATCTGCATCTTTGAATCCGCTTAGTTCTGTTATTTTTCTTAATGTATTTGCATATTGAACTATTCCGACTAAAGGGTTTTCAGGTCCGACTGTAGTTAAGATTTGCTCCTGTTTTCCTGCAATCAGTTGAAGAGCTTGCAACCGAAGATTATCGTCACCTCCTCCTAAAGCTACATTAACCATTACATCGTATGATGAGTCCCACGCTTTAGGGTCCATTGGAACCCAATCATTTCGAAGACGAATTATCGTTTCCTGATCCTGATGTTGTACTATAAGTTTTAAGATTCCTTTGAATAAGGGTTTAAATGCTTTTTCAGCAAATACTCTTGCTATATATTCGACTTTTTGTTGTGCATTTGTGAGTGTTCCTGCAACCGCAATAGGTGAAGAACTCATCAAACTTTGTGGATCTAAACCTAAACTTGCTTTGCTTATTCCTGTCCTGTTTTCTGTTACCTCACCAAAGTAATTAAGCATCCCTTCGGCTTGCTGTCCTGTATAAGGTAAATGCAAAGGTTGAACTGCATTAGGTGACCTCATTCTCACTAAAGAACCAACTTCTCCGTTCATTAAATCGGAGACTGATGCTTCTCCGTCTACAAATGCCATTCTTGGGAAAACGCTTAAAGACAAAGAGTCTAACATTGCCCGAATTATACTTGTTTTTGTGCGTTGAACATCCTTCAACCTATCGAAGATTCCTGTACCGATACTATCGTGTGGTTCCGGGTAGGGATTTAGGTGTACAAAAGGAAAGTCGTTAACAGGTTCATTCATCAACATTTCTTCGTACTTATCACCTGCAAAACATACTCTTCTTATCTCTGCAAAATCATCCTGATCAAAATCGCATTTGTAATATATTTCGGTATAAAGTAAACGCTTAGAAGCATCATCATAAACTACCGCATTACTATCACTACCGTAGACTTCAGGTCTTCGAGATAAAAATTCTTCACTATCGTCTAAATCATACTTTGTTCCTGCTAAATCGATGAAATCGTCTTTGTCATAACCTAAAGCGACTAGTTCTCCTACTGTCATAACCCTTCGATGACCGATCATCTTTGTGGAAGGATCTTCGAAACCTTTACTTCTTCGGTTATAGATTATTTCTTCAGGAGGAATACACTCGATGTGAATTCTACCTTTGTTTGATCTTTTAACAATTGTCACATCATGCTTCATCGGCATTTCCTGCGGATTCATTCCTTCAACTTGCTCCACAGGTTGTGAATCCACTGATGTTACTTCGACACTCTCATCCTGCATTAGGAATGCTAGAGTATCATCATCTAGATCGGTGTAACTAAATCCCTCAACATCCTTCTTTTCTGCATAATAATACTTAATAAAACCACTACCTCGAATTAGTGCATCCTTCATTGCATCGTGATACACCATAAAACCGGGATTCGATTGTGTAATACACCAACTTACATAATCACTTGCTTGTTCTGCGAAAGGTACATCTTCAGGTTGTCTAGGAATGAATTCCATAACCTTTTCGGATGCAAAGAAGATCTTTAAAAGGGAAGGAAGGATAGCATTTACCGTGTCTCGAATCGTAGAATCTATAAACTGACTTCTACCTGTTTCTTCGTCACCGTATTGCCTTTGATAGTATGCTTCAGTGGCATTAGTCCTGTTCGGACCTAAGTGATTATCTAGAAAATCTACTGCATCATCGATCTCTGCTCGACATTGAGAAATAAATTCCTCTTCGTCCATCTGAGGACCGACATTTAAGTCTTCTTCAGTATCGTATATTGCCATAGTACTTTGAGGTGTTGTTCGAACCTAAAAAGAATAACATGAGGATCTTTTATAATTTTAACCCTCTTGTTAAAGGTTCACTCCACGATTGTTGCTTCCCTCCACTTAATATTGCAGGTGAACTTGCCATTGTGAGACAAAATGCATCTGCAACATCAGGTGATTTTTCCCCTCTTCTTCTCATTTCATCCTTCGACTCGATTAAGTATCTTCCTTTAGAATCAAACTTATATTTAGGCATTGTTAATTCCCTAATTAACTGTTTGTCTTCAGGAATCTTGCAGTCTTTTCTCTCAAACCACTCTCTTGCCTTATACCACAATTCTGCTCTTAAATTTGCACACTCCTTCCCTAAAGATGATGCTTCAGAAACATTAATTCCTCTTGTAGGTATTACACCAATTTCACGAATTCTATCACATAACCCTGCTCCGATTCCGATTGCATCGACTAAAAGCTCATTACACTTTTCTTCTGCAGGAGAATGTTCAAATTCATGCATAATCACACCTGCTAAATGCATCAAATCTAACTTCCTCCACGTTTTAATCGGTTCTAAAATAGTATTTCCTTTTCTCTTACATAATGCAGAAGCATCTGAACCTTGTCGTGCTACATCTAATCCCCACACTATGTTTGAAGTAGGTGAAGGTTCTATGTCTCTGTTCACTGCACTTTGCACTATAGAAAGCGGAATAAAACCGTCATCTTGTACATCTGCAAACCTTCCTAATACACGAACTGAATAAACTGCACTATCTTCACCATAGATAGCCTTCATTTCATTAATGTAAGATTTACTTACTCTAGGAGAGTCCAAACAACTAACATAAAAATTCTTCCACTCATCTGATGCCTTATGAAACGTGTCATAGAAGTAGCCACTATTCCTAGTAGGGTTACCTGTCAGGATCATTTTTGCGTTATCACTAGACATCGAACCGTAGGAAGATTCGAAGACACTTAAAGGTACCCCTGCACTCTCATCGACACATAACATTACATTTTCGGAGTGAACACCTTGTAGAGCATCAGGTTGATCTAAACGTGCCACCGAAGCACGAATAAAAGACTCGTTAGGTGCTTCTTTTAAACGTACTACATCTGCAGTGTATTCAATTGTATCTCTTAACACTTCAGGAAGTGCTTCAATCCACCTCTTTAAGTCAGCCCACAATGCAGAATAAAGTTGTGAACTACTTGGTGCTGTTACTACTGTCTTTTGAGGAAACTTAAATAGGATGTGCCACAAAATAGCGAAGCAAACTACTGTACTTTTTCCGGTACCGTGCCCACTCGCAATGCTTATTTTGCGGTGATGTGGTAGGCATTCTAAAAAATCACGTTGCCACTCGTCTAAATCTATTTCTAAACAGTTTTCTACGAACCCTACAGGATCATCCTGATAAAGTTCTAGAAACTCACGAATATCACTCATTCCTACATGCTAACATGCAGGAATTGCTTAATTTTTAGGTGTTTTTACTTATTCTTAACCTCCCTTCTCGTTCATTTATTCGCATATGCATATCTCGACACTTCACTTCAATCTTATCGATTACTTTCTTGTGTAGATTTATCATGTGGATTAAATCAATACCCCTAAAATGCCAATCGATTAGAACCGATTTGCTCTTTAACTCTAAAAGACAATCTAAGACTGAATCTAGAGTGTAAAGTTCGTCTAAATCTAACTCTATTTGTGCCGTCTTAATATGCCACCCCTCCTAGCGGATCTAAATCATCCTCCTCTACCTTCTTAAACTCATTCGGAGGAATAATCAAACAAGGTACTTTGTCTTGTGGCTTATCTTTTCTACCTCTCCAAAAACGTGAAGCAGGAAAACCGTAGTCTCTATCATGTTCAAACTTATGAAAGTATAAATCTTCCTCATCGGAACATCTAAAAACCACAAATAAGGGAAGTCTTGTTAACCAAACCCACGCATTATAACCCTTCATCAACTTCTTAATGTCGAGCCTAAAACCACCGTATTTCTTAATGTTGTCTTCGACAGGTTCAGAACTTGTTTTAAACTCTGCAAGTCCTAAACATTCGTTGTTATTCAAATCAAATAGTTGCCAATCAAAAGGATAAAAAGGAGGATTCGAGTGTACGTTACAACTCCACACATGCTCTAGTTGTGTTCTTGCTCTTTCCTCTATTAATTTATCCCTTCTTGTTTCATCACCCATACGATTCTTCCTTAATTCCTAGTTTCTCAAAAACAAGTTGCTTCATTGCCCTATGAAAGTAGATATTCCACCGATCCTCCCAATCAGGTAAATCGTTATCTCCACTCTCCCTTAGTTCAACATAGGCTAATGCTTCTGCTTCAGGAACTAGTTCTGTTCTTGCCCTTTCATAATCATCATTAATAAAAGATCTTGTTTGCTTCCTATAAGATAAAAGTTGCTTAAAATCCGCAATTAAGCCCTTTTCCTTAATCGACATGTCTTCAGGGAATAATTTACCCTTCAAAACATGCTTCAAAAGCTTTAAAAGAGCACTCTCTGCTTCTTTTGTTAGTTTTATACCTTGCAGTACCTCTCGTTCTTTTCCTTCTCTTTCTGTTAGCATTAAAATCGATATTTAAACTTTTCCTTTGCCCACCGATTTAACTCCTTTCTCGTGAACAAATGATTACCACCCTTAAAATATTGCTTACTCTCTATTCTACCTCGTTCTATCTGCTTCCGAAATGCATCGAGAGATACAATTTCACCTGTCTTCTCCTTAATGTATTCGATTGCTTCTAGTGTCGTTAGATAATCTAGTTTTGCCATACCTTTTCTTCCTGTTTAATGCACTCATTTTCTTCCATACATTTTCCTTCATGATCACAACTGCATAATGATCACCTCTATCTATTTTCCATAAGTGATATCCTAATACAAAAACTCCACCTATTAACGTACCTAAAAAAACAAAAACAAAAAAAAGAGCTAAATCCATTTTGACTCCTAATTTTAGTTAGTGTGTGTCCTGTGTGGACGTTCATTTTTATTCGATAGTGGGTAGTGGGGGGGGTCTTTTCCTTTCTTGGAGTGGGGTATTTTCCGGGGATTTTAGTACGCTACCCTTGACAATACCCTCGACAAGACCACTAAACCTCTGTGAACCGTTGCAAATACTAGTCATACCTTCTACCGGGAAGGATTAAGATTGTACTTTTGACCGCAGGGAAAGGACCGTGCGTGAATACTTTCACGGTGCCTGTCAGCGAACATCACATCCCTCCTCTAAGACCTCTAAGCTTTTCGTCATTATCGTCATACCTCAGAATAGGCTCATATTGTGCTTTATTCGTGTCTATTTGATCATTTTCTTTCTCCCTAGATACTTTGATCACATCATCAAGTATTTCTCTCCTGATGTAGTCTATAGCCTTTTTAAGATCACCGTGCTTATCTCCCTTGTATCTGCACCTAGCAATGTATTTAATCACTGCTCCTAGATTATAGTTCAGTTGCCAATCAGAGATAACATCCAACGCTTCGATATTATGTTGTTTATAGTGGTCACTCATCTTCTCCTAAGTCCTCTATGACCCGATTACTATAGACTGTTTTTTCACATTTTCTGCAGAAGTGGATGAACCACGGTTCTGAGTATATTTCGAATTTAAGTTCATGTTCACACTTTTCCTGATCGGAGTCGGATTCACTTTCTGATTTCATACTGCCTTAGTGTTCGCAATTTCATACTTACAATCGTTGACGAATGCTGACCACATGACCGTTTTATTATCACTTGATTTAACATACTCATGTTCAGTGACATACCACTTTCTACCTTTATCAACGGTGCAGTCACATATCATTGCGTGATATTGTGGTGGGAATTGTGGTTCTACTCTCATCGAAGTCATATAACATGCTTGCCACATTTGCCTTAATGTTTGCACTTTAAACCCGAATGCATTTGCTTCTAAGTAGATTAATAAGAGTGTCGCAACTGCTAATAATGAGAACACAAAGTACTTTAGTTTTTCGTTATTAAAGTTCATCGTTCTAACTCCTTTAAGTATCGGTGAAAGATTGCAAGCATTTCGTGTACATCTGCATCATCTTTTATCCAATCTTTAGGAAGTGAAGATTCTATCTGCAGTGGATGCTCAATAAGTATCTTAACATCCTCTTTAGTTTTAATAGCACTCTGACAGTCATGACAGGAAGGTTGATACTTAATGTATAGTAATGTTTCCTGTTCTTTCGCATAGAGACAGTTTGCTTCGAATTTCGGGTGGTACAATGCCATGACACAAAGACAGAACGTGTTCAGTTTTTAAATAACAATGCCTAGAAGTATAATCTTTAGGATTTTCGTAGACCCTAATGAGTCCTTTACTTTTAGATGTTTCACTAGTGTTATAGTTCTTTCTTTTTTTGTATTCCTCATTCCCCTTTTGCCAACCTGACTTTTCAGACCACTTATAAGCTTCTCTCATCTTAGGTAATTTACTTCTAGACACTTCTGATGCTAAACATCCGCAACTATTAGTTTTACCATCTCTCACATTTGATTGAAGAATCACTTTAGTGTTTCCACATTCACATTTGTAAAGCCACTTAGCTAATCTTTTGCCACTAGGATAAACATGCCAATCAGCAAACCTAATTGGTCTTAACCTATTTCTATGTATTCCCCTTATCCTTTTGTTCGACATGATCTATTTCCTTTCTAGGTGGAGTAACATCTTTCAGTTTTTTCTTACTCATTTCACGCAACTGATTAACGTGTTCGACTCTAGTTGATTGTGTTACTTGTAGTTGTTTCTTATCACCGTACTTATCAGGGTTAGAAACTTTTGCATACCAAGCTCTTCGTTCCATTATTAACCTGCCTAAAGCAGGGTTAGGGTTTCCTTGTTCGATCTGTTTATCAAATACTGCCTGAAGACGATCTAAATCATGAAGACTACCAATCATATCTCCATGAACATCCGCTCTATTCTTCTGATATGCTTCTGCTCTTAATGCTTTCTCAGGATCTCTTCTCACCCAATTGTAAATACTCATCTTAGGGATATCGTAAGCAGTAGCTATATCGTTAGGATTAGCACCGTTCTCCATCATCTCCCACACCTCATCCCAAAACTGATCACTCTCTTTTAATTCTAAAGCTCTTTGCTTCCTTAGAGATTTCTTTTTTGTTATCTTTCTTGTTTTTGTTTCTTTGTGCGAAGTATCGTCTTCGGTCTGCATCCTTAATCTTCTTTATTTCCTCTTCAGATAAACCTTTAAATCTCATATCACTCATAAAGGTTTTCTTCTTAGCTTTTAATATCCTTTCTTTCTCTTCTAGGTACTTCTCTGTTTCATGTATAACCTGATAAGCATTAACTTCTTTCTCCCGAATAATCGTAATGCCAATATTATCAGGTAGATGTTTTTTAAATAGCTCAACAACAAACTCTGCTTCACGTTTACTACTTAGATTTAACAGTAGGTGTTTCGTTTTTAGGATCGTCTGATAGTGCTTTCGATACAGGGGTATATTCTTCTTTAGATCTTCTGAGTCTTCTATCGAGCCACTGAGAGGAGAAGACATCTCTGAGTCCAAGGAATGACCAACTGATTTTGCTTCTGTGTTTGTTGTGAATTTCTGCGATAGCATCTTCAGCTTCTTGAGCGGATCGGATGATGTAGTAGTGGTGACCAAGTTTCTTACTTGCTTCCTCGAATTTCTTTTGCGACTCACTTTGTTTTCCTTTAGGTGATTTAATTTCGAAGAAGAAAGAAACAGGCATGTCAGCCATCATGTAGATTCCGATAAAGTCAGGTGCCCCGGCTAAACTGTTTTTCCTAAATCCACCTTTACCGTCAGGGATTCCTGTAGTGTTAAAACGAATCAAAGTTATTTCCTTATGACTTTTAGACCACTCCTTAACAATCTCAGTGACCTGTTTTTCATTCATCTTTAAAATACTTTGTTGCTTCTTTAGGTTTGATTCCTTTTTCGTGGAGTCGTTTGATTTCTTCGTCATGTGTTGAATCACTTAGTTGAATATTTAAATAGGATTTAACAAGCATCCTGTAGGCTCGAAGATCTTTGAACCCTGATGCATGTATTTTAAATTGATCTCGACTAGGTAAGCTTTCTGCTTTCGGTTTTTGGACATAAGAATTCCGATTTCCCTTATAAAAAGAATTGTTATCTTTGTTCCCCTTGTTATTGTGTTTGTTAAGCGTTTGTTGACCGTTTGTTAGTTCGCTTGTTACCCCCCTCTTTGGAAAAGCCTGATAAGCGTTGTATTTACTGACCGTAATCAGCCTGCCGTGCCTTGTTACCTTGATTGTTAAAAAACCGTGAGTAACTAAATTCTTTTGAGCAGTTCTGATCTTCTGAATCGATAGTCCTGTTTCCTCTGAGCATCTTTTGAGTGTCGAATAAAACTGTCCTCTTTTGATCTCGATAATCTCGTCACCCTCATCCCACTTTCGATTCTCTTTTGGATTCCACCAAGCAGAGCAAAGACAGTGGATGAGGTAGTGACAAGTGGAGGGTTTCTTATAGACAGGATGCTTTTTAAGCTTGCGGAAAAGTAAGACGAAGTCTTTTTTAGGTTGCTCATCCATGAGCCTAATATAATCATCCTTAATTTGTGGGAGGTGGAGAACCCCCCTGAGAGAAACTAAAAGGGAACGTCATCCCCCTTTGGTGGTTCACTATCACTCTGATCATTACCACCCTTCTCAGAGTAGTATTGCTGATCTTCTTCTGCAGAATGTTCGGTATAAAATACACGGTGTGTGTAACCGTATTCGATATCCTTATCAGTTAATCTATCTTCAGAAATCCTTTCGATAGTAACCTTATTGACTTGAATACCTGACGATCTATTTAAAGGGTACTTCAATGTACCTTTCAGTCTACCATCATTCTGTTCTTTAAGTTTTCCTAGATTATGATAATCAGGCACTTAGATTTCCTTCTATCGGTCTTAGTTGATTCCGAATTTTTAAAGGGTTATGAAAGAGCTTAAAGCTTTCAGGTTTTGCTCTAAGCATTTCGATCAGAGATTCGTAAAACTGAGTAGATGAAATATTCTTCTCCTGACAAAACTCTGCTTCGAACTTTTTTTGTTGGTAAAGAAGATTAAAACCTGTAGTGAATTCTTCTCGATCAGAAGGTCTTCCTGCAGATCTACTTTTCTTCTTCCCAATTCTGTGTGCTATTGGCATTCTTTGCTTCCTTTCTAGAATAGCGTTTCTTAGATTCCTTCACCTTAGTCATCCACCTTTTTGACCGGGTAAAAGGCATTGTAGTTTTCACATTCTTGGCAAACGTCACCCTTCCTTGTGTGGACCCGATTGCACTGTTTACATTGGGTGATTTCGGTCCTTTCAAACAACTCATATAATTGACCACCTAATAATATTTCCTTAGAGTCTTTCAACACCGTGATCATCCTCACCGTAGTATGAATCTAATGCTTGTTGATCATCACTTAAATCATGTGATCCTAATTCAGGTTCACCGTCTTTATCATCTAAGGAATAAAACTTAGGTTGTGGCATTTCATCATCACCGTGACCTGCAAGATTTAACGTCTGACGATCTGCTTCGTGGTCAGGTGTATGGTCATCAAAATCATTAGGTTCAGGATCAGGTTTAGCAACGTCACTATCGACTATAACTTCCTTCGATTTTACATACTCTTTATGAAGGTTTAATGCATCCTGATAATCAGCATGTGAAGACACTATATTTACAATGATTGTTTGCATCTCATAAACAACCTTTTGAAGATCTTTAACTGTACCTTCTAGTTCTTCTATTCTTTCGCTTTGTTCTTTAGGACTCATCTACCCTCCAAATGTTTTTTAAGATGCAGTAAGTATTAAACAGATGCTTTCTGTTTTCCTTTGGTTGATTCGGGTTTTGAATCTGCTTTTTTAGATCCGCTATCTGTCTTCTTTTCTGACTTAGTGATAGTTGGTTTTTGTTTAACGATTGGCTTGTTATCATTTTCGTTTCCTTTCGTTTCAGGATTAGTATCAGGGTTAGTATCATCGTGATCGATGTACTCGAATTCACCACTATCTATATCCACCATAAACCCACTGTTATCATCACTCACTCTCGTTGCCATATTGAACCGATCAGAGTGTGATGCATCATACTTTTTAATCTCTACAGGTGTCGTACTTAACGTCTTTCCTAACATCCTAATCACCGTCTTTAATGCCATTGCTTCAGGATGTTGTTTCCACATAGCCATGTTCTTCGAATACTTAGAATGAATCCTAAGATCATCGATTGACATGTACTTATATTTGCGTGGTCTATCTTTACCTAAATCAGCTACTGCATAGGCACCGATTAAAGCACCTTTGTTACCGTGTAAAAGAGGAGTGTGATCGATTCGAGGATTAGTACCATAATGCACTTCTTTAACAGGGTCATTTTCATAAACAGCATGTGCCCAAATCGTATGTCCTGCCCTATGTGCTAATTCTAATATACCTCGATAGCCGATTAGAAAAGTGCATGTCTTACCGAAGGGAACTAGTGAACCGTGTCCTGTTATAGAGGAGGGTTCTAAACCAAACCAACATGCTTCATAAACACTATTTAAAATACTTTGTTGTGAGCATCTAAGAATAGAGTTATTTTTAGTAACCTCAGACTCAATGATCTGATACATTCTTTCTAGGTTCATGTATGAAGGGATAACTTTTTTAAAGCTATCATCATACTTAACAACTTCTTCTTTTATTAACTCAGGAGTTAACGCTTGTGGTGCTTTCATATGTCCATTCTAGTTTAAATCGTTTTTGCATTACCTTATCGTTAAATGATAAGACCTTTTTACCGTCTTCAAATGCATCAGTATAAAGTGGGAATTCAGGAACACCGTCTTGAAAGATTTGCTTCGTTAAATGCATCGAATGATTCCTAGCAATTTCACCTGCTTCAATCATGAATTCATCTATCTCATAAATCGCATTACCAAACGGTTCTTGTGATTCACATACATACCAAACAAAAGGTGCTAATTCTCGTTCAGGTAAACAGTGTTCTAACCCACTCATATAATGAACAGCTTGATGATCATAGTAATAGCGATCTGCACTATCTTTAAATCCGAATTCAGTTGCAGAAGCTGATGTTTTTAAATCACCTGCTTGTAACTTATTTCTGCTTTTAAAATTAGTTGCCAAATGATCGATCATACATTTCATCGGAAGACCGTTTTCAATCCACAACAAAACTGTTTGCCATTCACCTGTTAAGTAATGCGGAAATTCTTTATTGCTTAATGCTGATTTAAGCATCCTCATTACTCGCAACATATCTTTTCCTGTTACAACTATTTTCCCTTCGTTTTCTTTAACAAAGTCTTTGTATTGATTTGAGTTCTTATTCCAATCACCTGCTATTGCTACACGGTCATTAATCTCAGTAATGTTGAAACTTAATTCATCGATAGACTTAAACTTTCCTTCAGCAATAGTTTTGTACAAGTGTTCGAAATATAATTCGTAAACACTTCCGAAGTTCATTGCAGAAGTAGCACTGTCAGGATTAAATGCTTTTGAATAATCAGGTGAGTTTTTAATTAGGGAGGAACCGAAGGTATTCGAGTAGGCTTGTATTCGGTGGTAGGTTTGTGGATCGATATCAAACACACCGGGAATTGTGCCTAATGAAAAGAAGTCTATATCACCGGGAAAGAAGGAAGGAGGAACATCTAGGTTAGGACAACCGTTTTTCATTCCTAGCATATCTGATTCAAAGACAACTTCTGTTTTCATAATTTCCTTTTGTAGATATTAGGAGGGTGCCTGTTGCTACTGTCAGAAGCACATCAAGCGTAGCCTTGCGATATTGCCAAAAATTTTTTTGCACTTCATCGGATTTCGAATCCTCAGTGCTAATGTTTAAAAAAGAGATTTTTAGGTTACTCATTATGAGTTCTGAAAAGGTGATCACCCTCACGGTATGATCCACCCTCCTAATTTGTGACGGTGGTGTACCGATTAACAAGCCCCACAACTTAATCAATCGAGTCTCAACCCAAGGTGTTAATGTTGAGTGTTTAAAAAACAACACCACCGAATAAGTAGGGGGGCACCATCAGGTAGAAAGGACTAAGCCTGTCTGAAACAACTCATTTCAGAACCCCCCTTCAATTTTGTATTGCAGAAAGATCCGAAATCATGTTCGAATGTGGCTCACAAGATGTGACTTCCTGCAACGAATGCTTGATAAAATAAATCAATTGATTGCATATGTCAACACTTCGAGATGAGTTAATTAAGAAGCACCCATATATGCCTGATATTGTTAATCGAATTAAGGAGTTGATTGATGAGAAGAAGCTATCACAAAGAAAATTTGCAGATGAAATCGGAGTACACCCCGGTCATGTGTCTAAAGTTTTTTCAATGGTTAGCTTGCCATCAGCAACTATCCTAATAAAAATGGCAATAGCAGGTTACGATATGAACTACATATTGAAAGGAGGGAAAACAGATCTAGGTGGAGAGAGAATTAAAGAACTAGAAGAAGCTTTAAAGCTTGCGAATCATTATTCGTCTAAACTTGAACAACTTATTAAACAATAAACCTTGCAAACAAGCAATTATGGTTTAGAGAGGGATTATGAAAAAGACAGCTAAACAAAAAAACGAATATATTGTTTATCACAATATTTGGTCTATTGATAAATGTGTCTTTCCCGGTACAGACGGAGACAACCCCGACCCCTTCTTCCATCCCGAAGCGTGGACTGAGGTGCTAACGAAGGCAATTAACCTAAGTGAAAAGCTATGTCTTAAATACAATATAAAGTTAACAAGGGGGGGAGTAAATTATGAAGAAGGTAGAACTGAATTAACAATTCGTGCTAATGATGAAAGTAGCATTCGTTCTTTCTATCAAGATTTCAGTGACCACCTTATGTTATCTTACGGTGACACTTTAGAATTCATTGAAATTTACCTGAACCCGAAGCAGGAGATTCACGACACTCTTGACAAGCTCAAGCAAGCAGTTGCTTTTTGATTTTTATAACGAATAATATCAAGCACTTATGAAAGATCCTCACGGTAGAGGATTTATTTGCTTGCTATTAGCATTCACTTCGATAGGATATAGGGACGTTTTCAGTTTAACCCTATATCCTTCGAGGACTTATGAGTGCAAAAAAACTTATCGCCACCGATCAACGCAGATCCACCGTCAACTTTCGTTTCTCTCCTGTAGACGGTCCTAATCTCCCTAATCAGCACAAAGCTTTTGACTATCCTGAGTTCCGCAGAGTCGCTAGACGTTTAGCGGATTCTAGGAAGATCACCTTTGCTGAACATCAGTTTCAAATTGCTCTTCGTGCAGTAGATTCCGAAACACCAAATAGCAAGAGCTTAGAGAAAGAAGTCGAACTTCATTTTGCAGTTCGAAACCACCTCCTCAAACTTCGTGAATCATTCATCGTTGAGAAGCAGAAAGAAATCACTGATGAAGAAGTCAAAGCAGGAGTCAAACATGACCCTCGCTTAACCGTTTGGTGGGATAAGTGGGTTGAGGATAAAAAGCTAGACGGTAAGGCAAAAAACACCATTGCTAATCTATCAGCTAAACGTGCCAACCTATTCGGTTCTGATTACCACGGTTTTAAAAATACACCGATCTTAGGGGAATCATTTAGAATTGAGGATTACGATCAGAAGAAAACTGCTCGATTGATTGTTCAAAAATTATCTGACCGTTTCGAGGGCAACACCTTATTCGGTTATAACAAAGTTATTAAGCAATTCTTTAAGTGGCTTGTTAAAGAAGGTGAACTCCCCGGTATCGGTCATTGGCCTACTGTTAAAGAACCTGAACCTTACTCTGATCCTTATTCGAAAGAAGAGCTTCTTCAGTTGAAAGAGCTTTGCGAAAAAGAATATCAGAGAACAGGTGATAAGACTCTGCTTCGTGCTTGGTACATTTTCAGGTACACAGGATGCCGAAGAAGTGAAGCGGTTCAGATCAGAATCGATGAATTAGAATTCAAAAGTGAACTTAGAGGTTCTGCGATTATTCACAAAACCAAAACAGGTGCTAATAAGCAACCACTACTTTGTTCTAACCCGGAACTCCTCAGATTCATTAAAGAGGATTTAGCTGAACGTGGTATTCATCAAGGTCAAAAGAATACGACTAAGGAAGTTTATTGGTTAGATAATGGTAAGGGAAAAGTTGTTTGGGGGGTTGAGAATTTCACCGAAAGATTTAAACAACTTCGAAATCAAATCGGATCAAAAGTTAAGTCACCGATTCACGGTTTTAGACATGCGGTTGCTAATGAGATCTACGAGATTACAGGTGACATAAATCTCGTCAGAATTGTTCTCAGGCATAAGCTTCTTAAAACCACACAACGCTATTTAAATTCAGCAAGGGTTCAACCCCTAGCAGAAGATGCTTTAGCGTTATTAGGAACTGACTTCGTCAGGGAAACACCTAATGCTGATATTGAAGTCTTACATGTTCCTAGAGATATCGAAGAACAGATTGCTTTCCTCGAAGCTAAACTTAGGAATCTATATGCGATTCGTCAGAACGCAATCCCTCAAAACATTCAGCATAGCGAACCTAAGTTAATCAACTAATTAAGTAGGGGTTAGTACCCCTGCTACCTCACATTCAATTCAGAGTGTGGGGTTTAGTGGTATTAACATAAAATAGAAAGGTACATCATGCATACTCCTAAACAACTCGAACTTAGGAAAGAAAGAATTGAGTTAATCATTGAGAAGTTAACTGAAGATCATATTAAGACTTTCAGGGCATTTTTTAAGGTTGATGATATAGTGGAACTTACAGGATTGTCACAAGGGATAATTAGACCCTTGTTAAGTAAAGCTTTTTATCACACAAATTATAAACATCATGAGCCTTTGGTTGGTGTGCTAAGAAAGTGCCTTGATGAAAAACCTTTTCCGCAATATGAAACTCCCGGTAAGAACCCTTTAGGCTATCAATTAAGTTACCATCACTTGAGTCAGGTAATCAGAAACCTTAATACAGGTAATGATCGTCTTTGGCATGTAAAGAATTCTCTTGGTTGTGAATATAAAGAGATTCTCCAAAGAGAGTTAAAAAAAGAAAGACTTCAAGAGAAAAAGAAAAAGCCTATCAAGAAGCTTATCTTTACAGGTGATAAAGACCATCTATTTGAAGCAGTGTATTAATTAACAATATAGGGGGTACCTCTCACTAGGGTCACCCCCTTTCCTTTTCATAACGAGCGATCTGAGAACAAAAATGATTATAAAATGGATCGAGTGGAGCTTCATCTGCGATATCTGCCATAATTCTGCCGTTCACCCTGATAATGAACACAGAAAGAATGAAGCTATAAAAGATTTAAGGAATGGCAGGTATGTCAGCTTTGGAGACTCTTTAAAGGGTTGGGATATTAAAGGTGATGAGGTTATTTGCCTTGAATGCAAAAAAGAAAAAAAGAAATAAGGAGAATATGCAATATGATTTAAAACCCGATAGTCAAAAGGTGTCCACGAGTGCGGAAGATCTTCTAAAGCTGATCGAGAAGATCAAAAAGAATATCTATTGGTCTGATCAGTGTAGGAAGGAATTCCTAGATGAAGACGGTTATTATAAAGATGATATTGACACTGAAGATATATACGAAGTGAAATATCAGGAAGGTAAGATTAAAGCATATGAAGAATGCTTGAAAGGATTAAGAGGTTAGGATGAACATCGATCTTGAAGCAACTAAAGAGTACCAAGGATTAATTCGAAGGTGGGCGAAAGGGTATCGTGTCGATGAAGAAAAGTGGTATCCCTACTATCGCCACATCGATAAAAAATATGCTGTCTATAAACTGCATCCTAGTGGAATGTTTGTTCGAGCAAATGCAGTCAAATCGTGGGAGGGTGATTCGTGGGATTTCGGTCCTCCTTTAACTATAAATATTCCTAGAAAAGGAGTCTAGAAATGAGCATCATAATCTCAATCGAAATTACCCTAAAATGTAATTCAAGGTGGGAGCAAGTTTCGAGCGAAGGAGTTGAATGTTGTCAGTCAAAATTCACTTCTACTTTTCACCTTCAACCTGAACATTGGGATGATAGTTATAGTGGTTATCTTTTAGAAGTTATTGAAGAAGCTAGAAGCATCGGTTGGAAGGGTGAGGAAGATAGAATCTATTGCCCTGAATGTGACGAAGTAGACCACCACTTCTCAGAAGAATTGTCCTCCCTTTCGGTGTCAATCAACTAGACACTCGCCAGTACTGTCTTTTTAAGAACCCCCTACAACACCCTTGACAAAATCGGTTGAGGGTGTTTCTATTTTTA
>CEUX01097325.1_pt1 | contig 19000 bp, 18 predicted proteins | sample 531361 | NCBI WGS metagenome assembly CEUX01 (sample SAMEA2622736, study PRJEB7988) | marine metagenome | isolation source: saline water (ENVO:00002010), including
GTTATGCCTGCTGAAAATGTCACAAGCTCATCACTACCAATAGTTATAGCAGTAGCATCAGCACTTGAACTAATACCTGCTACACCACCTGATGAATCTTCCCATGCAACTCCACTTCCTGTTGAGGTTAAGACTTGTCCATCTGATCCTTGTGAACCACCTATTGTTAGATTGTCTGTTTCTAGTGTTCCATCAATATCTGCGTTTCCTGAAATATCTAAACTTGTAGCATCTAACTCACCTGCTACTGTTAAAACACCATCAGCAAGTGTCATTAAATCTGTATCAGAAGTATGACCTATTGTTGTTCCATTTATAATTACATTATCTACAGTAAGCGTTGATAAAGTTCCAACACTTGTAATATTTGTTTGTGCTGCTGTTGATAAAGTTCCTGCTAATGTGCCACCTGTTATTGTTCCTGTTGTTGTAATAGCAGAAGAACCAACATCTATACTGCCAAAACCTGATGTTATTGATCCACCATCTAAAGCACCAACACTTGTTATTTGTGTTTGAGCAGCATCTACTGATAATGAATGTGCAACACCCTCACCTGATGTAGCACCCGTTGATGTAAGACCTGTTCCTGCTGTTATGGTACTTACATAATCGCCTGTAGTATCTGTACCTAATGCAACTGAATTAGCTTGTATGGTTGCTGTGCCTGTGACATTTCCTGATCCATCAAATGATGCAGAAGTCCAAACAACATCACCTGTCATTCCTATTGTTCTTCCTGCTGCCAAAGCTGTTGCAGTTGCAGCATTACCACTTGTATCTTGATTGCCTGATGTATTAACACCTGCTAAATCTATATTACCTGTTCCATCAAAAGATACGCCACCAATAGTCCTAGCTGTTTCTAATGCTGTAGCTGTTGCTGCATTTCCTGTTGTATCTTGGTTAAGAGTTCCAACTACAAAGTCTAATGTGCCATCAGAATCATCATAAGTGACAGTAATGCCTGTTTCAGTATTGCCTGTGACCATGCCACCAGCTATATCTTGCACTCTTTCAGTTGTCATATATAGATTTGATCCCTCTGCAATATCATCTGTATCTAGTACAACTGCTCCTGTTGCTGAATTAACACTTGTCACAGGTGCAGTAGATTGTGTAAAGCTAATTACACCTGTTGAACTATTGTATGAAATATCACCACTAGCACTAATTGCACTTCTTGCTCTTGCATTAGTAAAATATAAATTGCTTGATCCCTCTGATAAATTGTCTGTATCGTGGTTGGATAATGTTGAAACTTGCCCTGTGACATTCCCTGTTAATGAACCCTCAAATGTAGCAACAAGTGTTCCACCTGCATAACCTGTTCCACTTGTATTAACTGTTGTTGTTGGCTCTGCTTGTAAATCTTTAAATAGTTTAAACTTGCCACTATCGCTGGCATCCCTAAATAAACCTGCATATAAATCTTGTGATCCTGAAGTGTCATACAATCCATAAAAACCTATATCAACACTATCAGCACCACTATTAGATTTTGCTAATTTAATTAATGGATCTTCTACTTCTAATGTTGAAGTGTTTACTGTGGTTGTTGTGCCATTTACTGTTAAATTACCTGCAATGGTCACATTATCAGGCAATCCTATAGTGACAGCAGCAGTTTCACTGCCTGAACCTGATACCTCTATTTCATTAGTAGTTCCTGCTATTGTGGCAACATAATTGCCCGTTGATTGTGTTCCTAAAGCAACAGCATTGTTAGCTATTTGATCTGTTCCTATAGCATCATCAGCAATATCTAATGTTATTGCAGCAGTTTCACTTCCTGAATTAGCTACAGTAATTCTTGTATTACCAGCATCAGCTATAGTTGCAACATAGTTGCCTGTTGTATCAGTTCCAAGTGCTACGCTGTTTGCTGCTATTGTTGTTGATAGAGTAATGTTTCCTGTGCCATCAAAACTAACACCTGTTGCAGTCACATCGCCTGATAAGGCTATTGTTCTGCCTGTAGCCAATGCTGTAGCAGTATCAGCTACAACACCTGTAAGATCATTTATAAATGTATTAGTCACCCTTGCATCAATAGCTGAATTTGCTCTTGCAGTTGTGTAATAAAGATTGCTAGAACCCTCACCAATATCATCAGTATCAAATGTATGTGAGCCACCTAAAGCTATTGCTTGTGAATTAATAGTTATGCTTGAATTTGCAAGTTTTGCGTTTGCAATAGAACCACCAAGCATTGCGTTTGTTATACCACTTGCTTTTACTCTTAAAGCATCTGAATTTATCTCAATAGAACTATCATCAACTTCAACTGTTAGAGTCACATCACCTGATGTACCACTACCTGTTAAACCATCACCAGCAACAACAGAGGTTATATCGCCTGTTTGTCCATCAATAGTAAGAGTTCCAGCACCATCATTATAAGTAAGTGTTATTCCTGTTCCTGCTGTTAATAATGTATTTACTTGGTCATCAACCCTTTCAGCAGTGTAATATTTGTTTGAACCCTCACCAATATCATCTGTATCTAAAGTTATATTTGCAGTTCCATCAAAACTAACACCTGATATGGTTCTTGCTGTAGCTAAAGCAGTAGCAGTAGAAGCATTGCCAACTAATGCAGCAGTGACTTGATTAAATACTACATTGTCTGAAGTTCCTACTGATTGACCAATAGCAAATGTGACACCATTACCTGAAGCAGTTGATGTTATTCCTGTACCACCTAATAAAGATAAAGTTTCTGAATCTAAATCAATAGCAATAGTAGATGATCCATCAGAAATATCTAAATCTTGTGCTGTGACCTGACTATCTACATAAGCCTTAATTGATTGTTGGGTTGCCAAAGCCGTTGCTGAATCTGAACTTAAATTATCTTCATCTAATATAGAAGCAACTGTTGCACCTGAACTAAAACTTAATGAGGTAATTCCATTAACTGTGCCACCATTTATATCAACTGTATTATCTGAACTAATACTAAATGGCATAGTCACCCAACCACTATTACCTGAATTTCTTAATTTTAATGCTCCTGTTGATGTGTCAACCCACCATTCATAAGCAAATGTGGTTGATGGTTCAGATGAACCACTGTTATTGCTTGCTATAGCTGATAAAGCACTATTTATATCTGCTCTAACTGTAGCACCAGCAGCATTTGCGATAGAGTAATCATGTTGGCTCATATTTAATTCCTATATTTTATTAATTTTATACTTATGTTTGTTATTTATAAATCCTTTTTGTTGTTATTTATTATAATTTCTTGTTCTACAGGTTCTCCATTAATAAACTTGTATTTTGATGCAGAATATTCTCCCTCAATAATGGTTTCATCATCTTTAGTTATACATTCATCTATATCAGCATTAGTAGCTATAGTTTGTTCTATTAATCCTGTTGCAGTTTTATATATTGTGTAATATTTCATTATGTTGTGTTATCCATAGTGACATGAAGTTGCATATAAGTATGATTGTATGTTCCTGAAAAATACACTCTCCAATACACACTAGTTTGCGTTGCACTCATGCTAGTTATTTGTCCTTGATAGGTATATGTATAACCTCTATATGTTCCAGCATCCCAATAAATATTAGTATCGCCACCTGAAGCATTAACCCAAGTTGAATTATCTAATGAGTATTGAACTACACCACCATTAACATCACCCAAAACTGCTGATAGCGTTGCTGTATAAGATGCGTTGTTTCTTATTTCACTAATTGTAAAATTACAAAAATTATCATTGCTACCTGTATAAACAGTAGAGCCACCTGCTCCTCTTATAGCTGATCCATATTTTAATAATGGAACTGCTACTGCTGATGTTTGATGGTCATAGATTTTAGAACTTACATTAGCAAAATATTTAACATTTAAAGTATCAACATTAATTCTTGCAGAATTTAATGTATCAGAAGTAATACTGTTTGCACTTAAATTTGAAACTTTTGCATCAGTGACAGCATCATCGGCTATTTGTGTTGTACCTACGCCACCTGATTTTATAATTAAATTGCCACTACCATCTGTATCAATAGTGACATCATCTATTTGTATTCTATCTGCATTAAGACTACCTGTTGTAATATCACCAGCAGATATTGCACCAAAAACACCTGAAGCAGAGGTAAGTGTTCCAGCAGCTATATCTCCTGCAACTATAGTATTAGATGCTATATTTCCAGAAACTATTGTAGATGCTGCTATTTCACTTGTTGTAATTGTTCCTGCGACTATTTCTGAAGCTGTGACAGCATTAGCTGCAATACTGTCTTGATTTACTGCATCAGTAGCTATCAGTGCATTTGTGACAGCATCATCTATTATTTTTGCAGTTGTGACAGCATCATCAGCTATTTTGCCACTTGTAATTGATCCATCTTTAATATCATCAGCTACAGCTGGCTCATCTGCAACTGTAAATGTTAGAGTAGCTGCTGATGATTCTGAACCTAATGTATTTAAAGATGTGACACTTGCTACATAGTTTGTGCCTTTTGCAATAAAGTTAAGATCGCAATTTTCTACATCAACAATTCTATTAATTACTTGATTGCCTGAAGAATCTACAACATTTACTCTATATTGATAATTTGGAAAATCTGTTGGTTCATTCCAAGCTAAAAAAGGTCTGCCTGTTGAACTTGAATCAGTATCAGTAAATGCTAATCCTGTTGGTGCTTTAACTGCATAAGCAGATGGTAGGTTAGATAATTCTTCTGTAGGTTCTTGTGCTGGCACTTCCCATGTATATACATCAAAATATTCAATCAAACTTACTGCTACTAATCCATCAGGTTGAAGTTCTAATGCTTCAACTCTACATACTTTTCCTGAAAAACCTAAACCAGCATAAGTTAAATCAACTATATCTCCCACATTTAACTTATACATTTCAGGCGTTCCTAAAAATTGCATTGTTATTTGATTTCTACTTCTAGTTAAAATTGCTTTGCCCATGTTATAAGCAATATATGGATCAGTAATAAATGGAAACTCTGCTTTAATTTCTAATACTTCACCACCATCATCAGAGGTGTAATCACTAGCATCAGTGGTTGCAGAATGTAAAACTGTTGCTGTATCTAATTCATATTTTTTATTAGCATTAAAGAACTCAACTATAACTTTGTTTGCTTTTTTGTCTTTATTGCCATAGTCAACTGTAATGCCTGCATCAGCAATTATATGAGCATCAGTAATGCTAAATGATGATGAGCCTGTATCTTCTATTGATAACTCATATTTACCATCTACATAAAGAAAAATACCTCGCATATTAGCAAGCAACTCTTTAGCATTGTCCATTACATTTTTATTACAATCTAAATAGCCGTTGCAAGTGAATCTTTTTACTTTTAATAAATAAGTTCCTGTATTAGAAGAATAATCAGCACCAAGCGTTGAGCCAATAAAAACAGAATAATCAACACTTTGGTCATAAAACTCATCTCGCCTAACATCTTTGATCTGAACTCCATCTAATATAGTGCTGCCACCTGAATTAGTTAAATCCATTAATTCGCCAACTTTGTTTTGCCACCAATCCCTATTAGCATTTGTACCTGTTATATTTATATAATCATCACCATTTCCACCACTCCAAGTTATAGCTTTAGAAGAACCATTAAAATATGGTTGGTCAACTTGAACATCACAAGTATTTGCTGCTGTTGCAAATGTAGTAAAGTTTATTTTTGAAGTTGGAATACCTTTACCATATTCATTGTTAATTATGTAATCTTGAAAACATAATGCAGGATTATCTGAATAAGCATAAGTTGTAGCATCTGCCACTCTTTGTGAGCCACTACCACCATTAGTTGAGTCTAATCTTTGGTCATAAACCTTTTTACCTCTAACTTGAACTGTTAATTGTGGAACTCCTGACCAAATGCCCTCTTTGTCATAGCCAAAATGACAAGCAATATATGCAACACCATTAAGTTTATGATCTGAAGTCCAATTAGGCATAGATGCTACTAGCATTGGATCAGCAGTTTGCGTTGCTGCTCCATGATGTAAGTTCATAACATATCTATATCTTGAAGCTGGATTTGTACCAAACTGTCCAGCACCAGCGTTTACTCCTGTTCCGTTTTGTGAAGCTGTATTTAATGAACCACTACCTGAACCAATTTTATCTGAACCTATATAACCACCATCCCTAAATCTTGCTGAATCAGTTAATGGGTTGCCATCCAATTCAATGCTTCTGCCTATAATTTCATCCACCTCACCTACTGCTAAAGCATAAACCACATATAAATCTCTTGAATCATTGCCTGATACATCCATATAGACTATTTGTGTGCCTACTCTCCTAGTTCCATAAATTACAGGCAGCTTCCCCCCAGCAGAACTTTTATTAGCTAATATGTCCTGACCTTTTGCAAGCATTTGTCTTGCTTGCATAAAACCCTTAACACCAACTGCTAATGTAGCAATCATTAATGTTTTTGTGACTGCTGAACTTCCTAGAAAAGCACCAACACTTTTAAAAAACTTTAAAACATTTGCCCAAAAAGCCATTACATTCCCCACCTAACATCTTCTTTAACTTGCGTAGCAAATTCCATACCTTTATCACCACTACTAAAAGCCTGCTGTGATTCATCTGAATAATGTCTGCCTTTAGTTAAATTCCAATTTGCCCAATGTGATGAAACTGTAAGTGATAAAGTTGAATTATCTATATTTTCTTGAATAGATACATTTCTTATTTGACCTGTAAAATAATTAATAGCACCAACAATAGCTTCATTTGCATCAAAGTATGCTAAATAAACCTCTACTGTTTTATCTGTAAATGCACCACTTTCAATTAATGATCTTACTTGATTGGTAATATTTGAAAAACCTATATTAATTTCATTAACTTCAAGCTGTCCTGTTTCTGTCGTTGCATCTACTGTTAGAAATGAACCACCAGCTTCATAAGATTCAGAATTATAGGTCACATTAGAATACCAATCCGTTAATCTAATGGTGGATGATAATTGCAGTTCTACTAAAAAAGCTGTTTTAGTTGCTGTTGAAGATACTTGAGTTTGTAAATCACTTGATAAACTTCTTGGCATTAGGTAATAACCTCTCTAACATCAAATGAAATGGTATATAAACCACTTGGATCAGTTGAATACACAATCTCATTATTTTGTAAATATACTGTAAATTGTGGTTTATTAACTGTCACTGCTTCATTATCTGCTAGAGTTGCCACCAAACTTGGACTTATAAGAACTGTTAATGCACCACTTCCATCAGAATCTATATCTGATTGAACCATGTAAACTTTTGTATGATTGGCAAACTTAATTAAGTCACCAGCTTTTAATGCACCTGTCTGACTTGCTGCAAAACCATCTAATGCTATAGATCCATCAGCAAGTGAGTGTGAGCCATTAACAAGTATGTCTGATTCGCCCTTGCCAGCACCTAAATTATCTAGTGGTGCTGCAATAGTAAAGTTTTCAAAAGAACCTTTTTGTTTTTGTAAAAATGCAAAATATGCTTGGGCATTTTCTTGTTTCATAGGTGGCATTTGCACTGTAAATGAAAAGTATTGTGAGCCTATTTGTCTAACCTGTTTTTTACCTGATAAAGTTTGGTTTAATAGAGTTGGTCTATTATCTTGAAACTGTAATGTTCTAAAATTAACTGTAGTTGGAAATTGACCTGACATTATACAACTCCCATTTTTCCTTGATTGTTCATAGCATTGTTAATAATGCTAGTAATTAAGCCTTTTCTTGATGATAAGAGTTGATCAAAACCTGCTGCATCAACAGTAGAGATATTAAAATTAACTGTCGCACCCATGCTTTGACCTTTAGTATGGTCAATAACTGTTTCATTTGGATGTAATATTGCTGGAAAGCCACCCTTACCATCTATACCACCTGCTCTTGCTCCCATGCCTGTATAGCCACCACCTGCAAAACTGCCACCACCACCTGTACCACCTGTAGCACCACCTGATGATGAACTACCTGAAAACAAATCAAATCCACCTAAAAATTTTCTAAATGGATCAACAATTTGTGCTACTACCATTTGCTGTATAGCTACCCTTAATAATTGTTCAACTACATAATCTGCAAAATCTTTAAATGCTAATTTTCCATTTTTAAGACCATCAATAATACTATCCTCAAATTTTTTCATTGAGCTAACTGCAATTTTGTCTAAAGCATCACTAACAGAATTTTCTCCTGTTAGAGTATTTTTAAATGCAGTTAATGCGTTCATACCATCAAAAGATTTATCAACCAATTCTTGCTGTTCCTCATTAAATACTTTTGTTGCATCTGTTAAATCAGTTAGAGATACTTTAAAATTTCTGACATTTGCAGCAGCTTGTTTAGTGGTATCTCTAAAATCAGTTTGTCTGTGCCATGCTTCTTGTATTTCTGATGTGTTATCTTTTAGTGCTTGTGTTGCATCATTAAATTGTTGCTCATAATCACCCATTAAATTCATTACAGAAAGAACTGCAATTTTTATAGCTAAAAACCCATTTACAAGTAATTTTGAAGATATCTCTATGCTTTTAAATACTTTATTAAAAACATTTTGAAAATTACCAACTGTTTCAATTATTGATGCAATAGCTTCAATAACATTGTTTACAACATCAACAGCTAATTTATCAAAACCACCAAATTCATTTTTAATGGCAGCAATTTTATTAGCTATTGTTAATCTTAATTGTTCAAAAACAGGTAAAAAACCAACTGAAATTTGTGCTTTTATTGATTGTAATTGCAATCCAATAACTGAAACATTGTCATTAAATACCTCTATCGCCCTTATTGATTTATTGCTTAAAACTATTCCAAGTTCTTCTGCCCTATCAATAAAGCCATCCATACCTCTTTCTGCCAAATCATTTAAAGCACCTGTTAATAAAATACCCTGTCTGCCAAATAAATTAGCTAATGCAGTTGCTTTTTCAGTTTGTGATCCTAAAGTTGATATACCTATAGCAGTTTCTTCAAGTAATTGCGTTGTTGTTTTATACCTACCCTCTTGGTCTGAAAGTTCTACATTTAATGCTGCAAATATATCTTTTGTAGTTTTAAGACCTCTCTGTGCATCACCAACACTTCTAGCAAATTTTTCTAGTGCTTTGTTGCCACCCTCAATAGATGTTCCTGATTCTAAAGCAGCAAGTGAAAATGCTTGTATTGCATCTGTCGTGATGCCTGTCCTAGTTGCTGTTTTACCAATCGCATCAATCCATTCATAAGTTTTTTTAATTACTAAAGCAAAAGCAGTAGCAGCAGCAGCAACGGCAACTGTAATACCAACCATAGCTTTAGCTACAGCAGCACCAGCATTTTTTACTGTATTTAACTGTTTTGCAACTTTATCAAATTGTGCTTTGGTTTTATTTACAGCAGTTAATACAAAATTTATTTTTTTATTTGCCATTATTTCTTCTTTCTTCCACTAATTCAAAATATGCTATCCATCCTTGATATTCATGGACACTAATTTTTTGCAATTCTTCTAAAGTCTTGCCTAGCTTTTCTGCTAGTGCATATTGCGAATATAAATTAGCATCCTCTATTAGTTTTTTTTCGTTTCCTCAATAGGTTCTTGTCCCATTATTTGAGTTGCGACATTAACTAATATTTCTTGATCTACATTATGCAAAAGTGCATTTTTATCATCTAAACCAAAAAGTTTTTCTCCATTTGAATCAAGTGCTTTATAAATTAATACATAAGCCATCATCGTTAGATCATCATTCTTACTCATTTTGTAGAGTTTGGATGTTTCAGCTAGCGTTAATGGCTTTGCATATATTTTTAAGGGTTTATTTTCTTCACCCCATTCAGCAACTTCAATTACTTTTACATCTTGCTCTGCAAAATGCGACTTGGCTCTCTCTATAGCTTTCATCGTTATACTGTAGCTGTTGTAATAGCACCTGTTCCTTGAACAGAGATACTAGCTTCAACCATGCCATCAAATGAACCTGTTATGGTTTTACCTGTCACTAATGCAGTTCCATGATAATAAGTATCGCCAGAAGTAGTACCCTCTGGATAAAACTTTAATGTGACTGAAGAACCAACAGATAATGCTGTTTGAGCTGTATCAGTTTCATCCCAAAAGCAATCAACTGAACCACTCCAACTTGTTAGTGATACTTGATATGTTCTTGCAGTATCACCCATTGAAGTATCTTCAATATTGTCAGCAGCTTCATCTAATGAATAAGACCTAATTTCAGCAACGGCATCAGTTCCAACATGAACTGTACCCTCACTTCCTTTATGATTTGCCATTTTTTATTCCTCTTTTTTAGTTTTAGAAGAAGATTTTATTGTTTGGGTTGCTTCTTCTTTCCAACCCTTTTCTTTATAGTAGTCAACCTTTGAGGGATGAGCCACTATAGAAACTTTGCCATTTGGACTAATCATTTTCATAATTGTTTCCTCGTTAAACTGCTACATCAGGTGCTTGTTCCCTGACATAGTAGTTGGTTAAAAAAATAAGAGATGCTACCCCTAAAGGTTTCTCTCCCTCTGCGTTAAATTCAATTTCTGTACTTTGTAAATAACAATCTTTTGCCAATCCATTTAAAGTTGGATCAGCAGCTATAGCTGCTTCAATCTCTTTTGCTGAAGTATCTATAGTGTCATCAAAATTTGCAGTTGCTTTTACATATATCTCAACTGCTACAGATAAGTTTCTTTCACTTAATCTGTTAGAACCTATAACTGTTGGCTCTGAATCTTCTGATTTTGTATAAATTAATAATGCTGGTGTACCACCACTTTCTAATGGGTAAACTCTACTTTGATAAACCCTACTACCTGTTGTAGTTAAACCTGTAAGAGTTGTACCTATTTTTTCTCTAATTTGAGTTCTTACATGGTCTGCCATTATGCTTCCTCTAACTCTAATGCTGTAAAACCTGTTCTATCACTTTGAATAGAAACAACTGTATAACTTTGTGCTGCTTTTAATGTGTTGCCATCAACATCTTTTATTGCTGATACAGCTAATGTATTACCATGAGCAATACTTGGAACATCAATGCTTCTGCAATATGCAATGGGTTGAGCAGCTTCTACATCAACCTCTAAACCATCTTGGTCTATATATTCTTCATTGAGAATAATGTTTATGGTGGTTGAAGTGCCATCATTAGTCCATGTGGCTTCTACACCATGCCCATAATTAATATCCAAATATGCTGCCATATCTTCTTCCGTTTCTAATAAATACTGTGACATTTACTGTGCTTCCAGCAATACTGTCACCATCCCAACATTATCAGGTTGAACTTGCTTTACTAAAAAAGTAGTTTCTGCTGTTAATGTTGAACCATTATTTGTTGTTATAGCATTTACAATTAACCTATCATCTTGTGATATATAGGGAGCATCTGAACTTTTTATCATTGCTCTTGGTTGATAACCCTCTACTGATACTGAATTTCCCTCAATATTAAAAAATTCTTGGTCAATAAGGATATTAATGTTGCTAGAAGCACCACTGTCAATGTCATACCAAGTGTCCATTAATGTAGTTCTTTGATCCCATAAACTATTTTGTGCTTCAAAAAATGTAGCAGATACACCACCTATTTGGTTATCCACATAAGAGTTAAAATCTGCTGCACTTTCTATAGCCATAATTACTTACTTCTTTTTTTTACTTTAGTTTCAGATTTTTCTAAACCAACACTTCTATTAGTTTCTTTTTTTGGCTTGCCTTTATATTCTTCAGCTTTGCCATAGCCAATTAATGTTCTTGCTTCTGAATTTTCAACCTCAATAACATCACCTGACTTAACTCTTTCTTTGTTAGCGACTGTATCTGACAATATTAAAATTTTCATAGTATTTTTACCCTTTGAAGTGGATGCAGGCATTAAGCCTGCACCCTTGTTAGTGTTTAAAACCACTTAATTCTCATTATGAGCCATGACAGAAACTTACAGCATGACGTACATTTGAATCCATGCTTTGCAGAGCCACAACCCTGATTGTTCCTGAAGTGCTATTACTGTAGGGATCCACCAAAATATCAACCCCACCAAAGAACCCAACTAATAAGTCAGAAAAATTACCAAATACATAGTTGTTAGCAGTCATTTGTGGTGAAACAATAGCTTTATAGCCATTAATCTCATCATTATTAGCAACAAACTGTGCTGTATTAGTAGCTTTTTCAGTAGTTTTTAATGTGCCATAGTTAGTTGGATGCACTATGTAAGCTAAATCGCCCATTAATGCGTTATCCACTCTAACAGCAGTTTCCATAGAAACCATTTCTGCCCATGTTGGAGCAGCAGCACTTGAAAGTGATACTGTGTTGATTCCTGAAGTATTAGTAATACCTGTTGGATTACCTGAACTTCCTGAACCCTCTAAAGCACCATCATCAATAGCAATAGCCATAGATTGTGCTAAATCATTTCTGATTAAGTTTTCAACATCTAAAGAAGATTGGATTAAAAGTTGTCTAGTACAATCTGTGTATGCACCTAATGTTTTAGGTGACATTGTGACTGATCCAATAGTCATTTCAGATTCACCAGCAGCACCACCCTCTGAACTAATAAAAGCAGCAGTTGAAGCAGCACTCTTTCTTGGGATTTTAACATCGCCTGAAAGACCATTTAAAACAGTAGCCATAGGCATAACAGCAGAGTTATTTCTTAATACATCAATAAAATCTCCACCTCTAAAATCTTGACCAATAAGACCAGCATCACTTGATGCGTTTAAATCTCTTTGTGACCAATTTCTTAAAACTTCAGCAGGTAGCATTACACCTTGTGCTGTTTGTCCGTATTCTCTTTGAGCAGCTTGTGAACACTCAAATTCAAATGCAGCAGCTTCTTGTGCTTTGCGATCTGTTGGATTAGCCATAGCATTAATTGCTCTGATTACACTAAATCTTTTAGTTTCTTCTTTAGTTAAACCAATTTCTGCTGGAGTTTCTAAAGGAACATCGTTAGAAATAGTTTCTAATAATTCTCCTCTAAATTCTTCTACAGAAACACCATCTTTGATAGCTTGATTAGCTAAATCTCTTTTATTGTGTCTTACGCCAAGATCAATGATCTCTTTAGAATTCTTTTGGAATTCTTTTCTAGCTTCATCGGCACTTTGAGTTCTAACTTCATCAAGATTTATATCATTCTTCTCGTTTTCCATTATTTTTACCTTTGTTTGTAAATTTTGTTTATCTTTAGAACGACCAACTCCAACAAGTATGCTTTGATCAGCACCGATACTTACAGAACTAATTTCCATAGGTGTCCATGATGCTCGATAATAAGTTTCATCATCTTTATCTTGTCGTTCCAGCTTATCTACTCTGTAGCCAACACTAATGTTCATTCTTATGCCATCAGCTACATCGTTAAATACTTCACGAGCCAAAGTAGATTTACCAAATCTAACTACTGCTGTTGTCCTTTTAGCAGACTCATCAAGTTTAAATTCTTCTATTACACCGATCTGTTTGGTAACATCATGATCCAAAAGCAATGGTGCTCTCCCTGAAGTCATAAACTCCATGTTTATATCTTCAGATTTGTGTGATAAGACCTCATTTCCAAAAGACCTCATTACAGGTTGCTCTGAACTAACTCCTATTTTTACAGTTCTTTTATCTTCATCAATGTATGATGATTTAGATAAGTCAATAGTTCTAAATTTCATTGGCATTTCTACCACTTTTCTTTCTTCACTATCTTTTTCGCTGCTTGCAGCTAATTCTTCGCTTTTATTTTCATCCTCAACCTTTGCGAATTTGACAATATAGCCATCATCATCTTCCTTAACATTGAGGATATGTCTATCTTCCTTTTTCATAGCTTTTTCCTCTTTATTGTTTAATAAAGGATGTATATTTGATTCAATAACTGAACCAAAACTTGTTAAATCGTTATTCTTCATCTTCTTCACCTTGTATTTCAGCAGGGACAGGTTGTTTCTGACCAAATGGTTGAAATGCAGTAGATATGTTGTATAAATCTGCTAATTCTTTTTCTTTTTGGTGTTGTTCAAATATTTCTTCTACATCTTTACCATAGCTGCTAACAATATCTGAATAAGTAGTAATTCCATTTTGTAAACCAACCACATTAGCTTGCATTTCTTTTAATGGATCAATCCATGAGAAACTTCTTGGTATGTAATTTATAGCATTTGAAAATTTATCAAATTTTGCTATTGGCAAATTAATATAACCTGTTGACATTGCCATTTCTAACCATGATTTAAAAATAGGATTAACAAAATGGTCTATTACAAACTGCTGATACAGTTGGAACATACTTCTATCTTCTAATGCACCCTGTCTAATAGATGAATAGTTTACTGATGTTAAGTCATTGGTTAATGCGTGATAAGAAATATTTAAACCTGATGCAATACTTCTTAAAACACTTGTAGTAAATGATTCAAATGCAGATGTTGGATGGGTAGGATCAAATGCTTTAAAATCCATGCCAGCAGGTAATTGTTCAAATACTCCTGCTTGTGCGTTCATAGTTGGATTAAATGTATCTTCCATTTCACCATCACCCACGTAGCCATCGCCATCGCCTGAAGTTATAAAGCCCATTTTTGATGCTCCAACTCTTGCTGCCACAATTTCTGCTTCATAATAGCCGTTTAGCATTTTCATATTAGCCATTACAGGTGCTATTAATGAAACACCTCTAGTTTGTTCTGCTCTTTGTGGTAGGTAAGCGTGTATTATCTCATCAGCAGGAACTCTAATATATTCTTGTGATGGTCTTGGGTAGGTGTTATCAAATGGATGCTTTTTAAAGAGGTGATATGCTATGGGTTTACCATATTTGTTGACCTCAACACCCATTTTAATACTGTTGCCATTTTTATCTGCATTTTGGTTTTTATTTTCATCCAAATGGTCTGCTTCTAAAAATTGAATTTGAAAACCAAATGGTGAATTAGTATTTTTTATCTTTCTTACTAATACCTCACCATCCCTAAATAAAGTTTCAACAAATATTTTTTGACAATCTAAAAATGTCATTCTTTCATTAATTGTGCAATTACCAATTTGTGACCATTCTTTCCATGCTCTTTCAATGAGCTGGTTAGCAGCAAGGTCTAATGAACCATTGTCATTCCTACTTTTGCTGCTAACTCTTATGCCATGCTTTCCGACCACATTAGATACCATCAGGTTTAAGTATCGTGAGATATATGGATCATTCCTAGCTAACTCTCTTGATCTGTCCCTTAATAATCTTATGTTGTTCTTAATTTCAGCATCAGCACTTGTAGAACTTGTTAAAAAGTCTGCAAAGAGCCTGCCTGTATTTGCACCAGCATAACTTCTTTTAAATTTTCTTTTTGGTTTATTGTTATTTCCAAATATGTTGTTATACCAAGCCATCTTATGTTAAATCTGTTATGTTTTTATTTGTAGTTGATCCAAAATTCACCTTAATGGTGTTTCCTGAACCTTGATTGTTTCTAATTCTTGCCATTTTTACTTCTTTTAAATATTCAGCTTTATACCTATCTCTAAAAGTTAGTAATTCATCTATGCTCATTCTTGATAAAGACCTACCTGCTATAGACATTGAAGATTGATCCATTGTTGCCCTATTGGAAATAACAGCTTCCAAAGAATCTAAAACAATTTTTGCGTGGCTTCTTACAGCGTTATCTAAAATAGTGCTAAAACCCTCGCCAATTATTACTTCAGCACTATCTGATGCTCTTGTTATGATTGCATCCCATCTATAATCACCTGCTGTTTGCGAAGTGGTGCTAGATGTAGAGATGATGTATTCATCATTACTTTCTGTTGCTGTTAATGTGAAATTAGATGCTGTAGAGCCATCTATTAAATAGAATTTATATTTTAATGAATAAGAAGCTAGTGGATAGTCACTAGCTAAATCTGTTCTTTTCCATGCCCAATAGTCACCTTTCTGTAATATTTCAGGGACTTTAGTAGGATAATTTGTTGAATCAAATGCGTTGCTCAAACAATAAACCTCGTTTGTAAATTAGATTAATCTACTGTTTAAGCTATGAGCCATTTTATAAATGTCAATATTTAGAATTGAAGTTTATAAAAAAGGCTCAATTAAGAGCCTTTAAAGTTTTTTACAAAAACTAGACTTCTAGAGGAAAACTATCTTCTCTAAAACCAACCCAAATAAAGCCATGATATTTATTTAGTCTGTTAGTTTTTTTATTTATTTTGTGAGGAACACCATAACAATTACCTTTATTAAGTTTTTGTTCTAATTGTTTTTCTTTGATAAACATTGTTTCTGAACATAAATCAAAATCAGTTTTATCTTTATTGATTTTGCAGTTAGCAATCTTTATGATTCTATTTCCAACTTCACCCTTTATATCAATTACTGTATAAGGTGTTGCTCCATAGAAACTACCTGTTCGTGTCACTCCTTGACCAATATAAAAATCTTCCTCTAAACAATTCTGATTTTCTTTTTTCTGTGATAACCAAAACCATTCACAGTCGCTAGGTTGCTGACATTCTTTGTTATACACTATCCAACCATCTTGCATATAACCTATATTTAATTTATTTTTTTCCATGTTAATCACTCCTTTTTTATTTAACATAGAAGTATTATATATAAATATATATAAATATACAACTTAATGTTTGATATTTATAAATCTTTCCAAGAAGTAGCAAAGTTATTAGATTTAGTGCCTTTTTGCTTTAAATATGGATTTTTTTGCTGTTTTTGCTCTATTGGTGCTTTATTTTGTAAAATTCTGCTCTCAATTAAGTCCCAATTTGGATTTAAAATGTAAATAGCAGCAAAACAGTAAACTAAACAATCCAGCGACTCATTTCTTGCTGATATCTGCTTCCAAACAAGTGATTTTCTTCCTCTAATCCATTTTGTGACTCTTTTCTCACTTGTAAGCTGTTTAAAATATTCTTCATCCACATCATTTGGAAAATGTAGTGTTGATTCATTAACATCTGTAGATAATCTTGCAAAAATAGCTTCTTTTGCTGAATCTGTGCCAACTCCATATAAAACAGCTTTATTTTTTCCCACATAAGTTGGTTTATTGGCTATTGGCTTGCCTGCAACACTTAAACCCTTAACTGCAAATATTCTTCTAGCCTGTCTTGGTTTAGTAAATTGATAAACTTGATTGGTATGGTGTCCACCACTATCAATACAAGCACAAGATATAGGTATTAATCTTTCTGATTCAGTTTTAAATCTTTTTTTAAGAAAAGCATCTAAATCTGACCAAACATTAGCAGCGTTGGGATCGCCCCAAAATATTCTATGATCTATTACCCATGCTTCGTAATTTCTCCCAAATCCTGTAAGAGTGACCTCAATCCTATCTTTTTGAACATCGCATCCTGCAACAATAACTAAAACATCTTCAGGAACTGTAGTATGGTCATAATTTAATCTTCTTTGTAATAAAGTGTCATACTCTACTGCATCACCTTGTTCTTCCCAGCTTTCTGCTAGTGAGGTATTTAAGTATGTCTTTAAAGTTTCAGGATTCTTTTTAGCTTCAAGAAAGTTAATAGCCATTTCTGCCCATGTTGACCAAACGCTATAAAGTTCTGATATATGAAAACCAGCTACATTGCTAGTTTTATTAGTTGCTCTCCACTCTCCGTTTTTAACCATCCATTGTTTTTTAGATTCTTCAATAACTGATCCACATTCTTCACAAGCATAAGCAGCAGTTTCAGGCTTGTTTTCTTCCCAAATAACATTTTTCCATTTTAAAACTTGTTTATGGTCACATTCAGGGCATGGCACATAATAATATCGCTTATCTGATTCTTCAAAAGCAGCTTCAATAACAGACAATCCTTTTATAGTTGGAGTGGAACACATAAATATCTTTCTATTCCAAAATGTCTTGGTTCTAGCAGTTGCAAGTGCAACAGGTGAACCCTCGCTACCAGCACTTAATTCATATCTGTCCACTTCATCAAGTAATAAAATTCTAATTGGTCTTGAAGCAAGTCCAGCAGCAGAATTAGAACCAACTATTGTTAAATGACCACCAGCAAACTTTTTGTGCATAGTTGTATTGTTTGAATCTCTGCTCCTAGCATCTTTTACACATCCTCTAATCTTTTCACTATCTCTTATCATTGCTGAAAGTCTGTCTTTACTAAATGCTTGTCCCATTTGTAAAGTAGGTTGGACAATCAATATTGGTGAAGCATCTTGGTCTATATAATAACCAATAGCATTAAGTATGATTTCTGTTTTACCAACCTGTGAACTAGACATCACCACAATTTTTTCAATACTAGGATTATTGAAAGTGTCCATTATCTCTCTTTGATACTCTGCTCTGTCAGTTCTCCATTGACCAGCTTCAGCACTAGATTCAGGCGATAGTTTTCTATATCTATCTGCCCAATCAGATATTTTCAGATTTGGTGGACTTTTCCATATTTGGTTGGTCTTGTTCACCACTTCTTCTATATTTTTCAGGTATTCCATTTTCACTCAATTCATCAAGTGCTTCATGCACTTGTTCTTTTATCATTAATTCTGCTTCAGCATATTTTTCAACAGTTATAACTTGGTGGGCAACTCTTGATGGTATGCCTAATAGTTTGGCTCTTGCATTGGCTACATAGTCTGACCAAGTATCTTGGACTAAATTAGCTGGTATAAGGTTGCCCTCTAGTTCTTCAACCTCTAATTCAGCTTTTCTTGCTTGTGCTGCTGTTAATTTGGTCTTTTCTTCTGCAATATCGCCTGTTCCTGTCTTTTTGTGATAACCAGCAAGTTTTCGCAAGTAAGATATGTATGCAATTCTGCAAACATCTATGTTTAGAGGTGATCTACCCATTTTTGAGGGTAAAATACCATCTTTTATCAATTCTGATATGCGTTTTACGCTTAAATCAAGGTGTTCTGCGACTTCTTTTTGGGTACTCATAAAATATAAAATTACCCAAATATATATAGCCTGTCGCTAAAAAAAATATGTGGTGGGAATAA
>CEUX01104485.1_pt1 | contig 18986 bp, 16 predicted proteins | sample 531361 | NCBI WGS metagenome assembly CEUX01 (sample SAMEA2622736, study PRJEB7988) | marine metagenome | isolation source: saline water (ENVO:00002010), including
TGAAGCTATTTCGGACGCGGGTTCGACTCCCGCCGGGTCCACCATTTAAAAATGAAATATTTATCAGCTATTTTCTTATTATCATGTGTAGAGTTTTCTCAACCATTTGAGAGAGATGAATTTGAAAATAAATGGTGGGAGATACAGGAATACGCTGTATGTTTTAATTTTCATGAATCTGGAGATCTATTATCCTATCAAGATCAAGAAGTTAGAGAGGGCCAGTGGAGAAGATTTGTAGATGAGGGTGAGTGGATATTCTATGAACCAAATGAATACTCAGTACTTGACAAGTCTGTCTTTATTTTTGAAGAAGAGGAGTGTTGGGAGATTGAAGGATATTTTGAAAGTAAGTCAATTACTGCATGTGAATGTATGATCTTTTAACATAGGGCGCTGCCCGTAAAAAAGGAAAGAAAAATGGAATTTTTAAAATCTAAATACTTTAGTCTGGTGTGTGCAATTATAAACGGAGTCTGGTCACTAAGCAACCTTCTTGACGGAGACTTAGTCTGGGGCCTTGTAGGAGCATGTTTCTGCATTTTTTGTTCAAGAAACTATCTGAGCCAGAGATAAATGTCATATTTAGGCTTTTCAAAGCTTCTGGTAAGAGATTTTTTAACAAAGTTTAAAAATCCAAAAGTTTTAGAAATAGGTCTAGATGCTGGACAGACAACTCTTCCCATGCTTCACAACATGTCTGTTCATTGTGAAGAATTTACGTATGTTGGAATAGATGTAAAAGTCAGCAATCTTCTTATTGAGCAAATTGGGCAGCTATCGGGAGTTCACCTAAAAGATGTTGACAAAGATCACGGTAAGAAGAATGTTGAAATATATGAAATTAACAGTCTTGAATGGTTGTATGGAAACATCAATAGAGAAAAAATATATCAGAATTATGATCTGGTAATGATTGATGGTGATCACAACTATTTTACAGTTTTTAATGAGCTTACAATGCTCGAAGAACTTACACACGATCATACACTAATTGTTTGTGATGACTACCAGGGAAGGTATAGAAATAAAGATCTTTTCTATGTAGAAAGAGATTCACATAAGGAGAATAAACACCTCAGAGATCCGGTCAGGCTGGAGCGACAGGGAGTTGGTCGAGCCATTGATGACTATGTGGCTAGAACTGAGGGTCGTCTATCGTCTTTTGCATTTGGGCCTCTTGACCCTTGCTTTATCTGTAATTCCAATTTCATAGAAATGAAAACGATTCAAATGGGCGATGTAATGAGAGATTCTAAGGTTGAATTTACATTTAAAGATGCCTAAATATATTGCTTAATATTTAATAGACGTGGATATAAAATGATTTGGAAAAGCTTATGTTGATGAAATCTTCACCAGGCTCTCCTCGTCTATTTGAGAAAGACTGGCTTGACGGATTTTCTCGTACTCCATGGTGGGCAGTTCCATTGATCTGGCTGCCGATTATTCTATGGACAGCAACCTTAAGCATGGATATCCTGAGCTTATCTCAGTTTCTTGGGGGATTCTTAGTCGGTTGGGTAACTTGGAGCACCTCGGAGTACCTGCTTCATAGATTTCTCTTTCATCGTATTGCACCCTTTAAATGGGGGTCTCGCTTCCAATTTATTATTCACGGTGTTCATCACAAATGGCCTTCAGACCCATATAGGCTAGTTATGCCACCAGCCCTAGGAATAATATTGGCTATACCTTTTGTGGTTATCTTTCGCGTCCTCTTTGGTCCGATTTGGTTTGGAGTAATATTGTCCGGATTTTTCTCTAGCTATCTTGTTTACGATATGATCCATTATTCTGTTCATCACTTCAAGTGGAAAAATAAAACCTTTCAAAAGCTTAAAAAGCACCACCTGTTACATCACTTCAGTCCAGATCACAAAGAGAGAAAGTACGGTGTATCTAGCACTGTGTGGGATCACACTTTTAGAACATATTAAGCCATAGTATTACATGCCACAGATCTTGTGATAGGTTATATCATGCTACTAGATGGAACACCTGATAAAAACTCCCCTATTGATTTAGTCGACAGCAAGACAGCCATTTCAATAGCGGCCTCTCTTATAAAGGGTGTTCTCTATATTTGTCTTACAGTTTGTATCTGCTTTGGTCTATCAAACTGTAGTCTGGATAGTGACACAGTTGCAAAGTGTGAGATAGCATGTGAAGGAAGCAACGGAATAAGAGAAGTGTCAATCTATTCCTGCAGGTGTAATGATCCAGATATGGGAAATAATTCGATCTTTATCTCTCCATAATCACCTAAAAAATATATCTTTAAAATATATTTATATCCAGAAGGCATCTGGATATGACATCAGGTATGAAAATAATCTTAGAAGAGTGGAGAGGTTTTTTAAAAGATCCTGTCCCTAGCACTTCTATGGAAAAGCCCACTATAGTTCCAAATATGATATCAGAAGATCTCAAATACCACAGAGATCACAACGTTGGAGTAGATAGAAACATATTTAGACCAGGCTCTAGTAGGTTTTTTAAACTCTTTAGAGAGGCTAGACACCTTAACAGCGTTGGGTTGTATTCTTTAAATGAATCTGAGAGATTTTTAATAGAAGAATTAGACATAGGAGAATTTGGAATTTATGAAGGTGAAATAGTACCTCTAGACTTTCCTATGCTTTACGACGATAAAGAGCTAAAAGAGGCAGAGTACAAGGGTAGAAAGGTCAAACTTAATAAGCCAAAGAGGGGCGGCGGAAAGGCATATGTGTATGTCAATTCAGGCAAGAAAGATAAAAAAGGAAGAATAAAGGTTAAGAAAGTTAGCTTTGGTTCTTCAATGCCTGATGCTATGGGTGATAGCAAGGCGCATAAAAAACGAAGAAAAAGCTTTGGTGATCGTCACAACTGTGCTGACAAGAAAGATAAGACAAAACCCGGATACTGGTCCTGCAGGGCGACGAAGTTTTTTGGAAGAAATATAGCAGGTTGGTGGTAGATGAGTGATAGATATCCGTTTACTCAAAGAAAGCTAAGTGAGAATGTTATCCTTAGAAAGTTTTCTAGAGATGTTTCAGAGACTATGCTAGAGTGGCATAGAGATAGGCAGGACCGTGTTGTTGAAGTTATCCATGGTGATGGTTGGATGTTTCAACGAGATAACTCTATTCCTATCCAGATCAATGAAGGGTCCACGTTTAAAATTAGAGCAAATGAGTGGCACAGGGTTATTAAAGGAAAGGGCGACCTTATTGTCAAAATTACTGAAACCAAGAAGAAAAAGCCTGATGGGATGAGAAGCATAAGAAAGGGTGCAGATAGCAATCCCAAAGTTACCAAAATGGACTTTCTTCCCGATGAAGTTCTTGACGATATCGCCGATGAAATAGATGAAGCAGCATCAGATAATCCTCAATATGCTGCAGGAAGATCAGCATCAAATCAAGCGTGTCTTGATGCTGCTGTTAATGCATATAATAAGGCAAAAGATACACCAGGCAAGAAAGATGATCAGGCTGCCATAAAGAGAAGAGAAAAGTGTGCAGAAGGAAAGTCTCCAGTCAAACTTTCAGAAAGTCAGCTTAGGGTAATGATTAACGACGCTGTAGAAGAAGCAAAGCTAGATGCTATTTTAAATGAGATAGAAGATCAAATCAATGAAAGAAAGAGAAAGAAAAAAGGAAGGAAGAAAAAGAAGAAGTCTGGCAGTCGAAAGCTCTCAAAGGCAGTAAAAAAATCGTTAGATAAGAAAGCAGATAAGAGATGTCTTACTCGAGGCTCTGTTTATAAAGAATTTAGAGCAGGACTAGGTGCATATTATACATCTGGATCTAGAAAAGGAATGTCTCCACATCAATGGGCACATGCCAGAGTTAACTCTGCAAGCCCAAGTAAAAAGTGGGCTAACGTTAAGAAACGAAAGAAGTGCCCTAAAAAGAAGAAAAAGAAATAGACACACGTGTAACCCTTGTCACTCTGTGATAAAATAGTATCCAGGAGGTAATATGACAGTAAGATTTGGTTATGCGTGTATGAATATGACTCTTCAAAAGGGCAATCGAGACAGAGTCACCTGTAATAGGGGAATGATAAAAAGGACATTTGTAGAAAAGGGTCTAGAGTATGCATCAGAGCTTTCACTTAAAAATTCAATGGACCTTATTAAAATCATCGACTGGAACAACCAGCAGGGTATCAAGGTATTCAGAATCACATCCTGCCTATTTCCATGGATGAGTGAGTACGAACTAGAAGAGCTACCGGACTTTGAGAGCATCAAGTTCAATCTTGAGTATGCAGGCAGGCTTGCTCGTGAAAACAATCAGCGCCTCTCTTTTCACCCAGGACATTTCAATATTCTAACATCCAATAGAGAAGAAGTTGTCAACAACTCTATCGTAGATCTGACGAGACATGGACAGATTTTTGATCTAATGGGCATGGAAAGAAATCACTGGTCAAAGATCAATATTCACATTGGTGCATCTTATGGCGATAGAGACTCTGCAATTACTAGATGGCTTAAGAATTTTGATCGACTTCCAGACTCTGTAAAGTGTCGGCTTACTGTAGAAAATGATGATAGAGAGCGGCTGTTTTCTACCAAGATGCTCTATCATGGAATCTATAAGACGGCAGGTGTTCCAATTGTATTTGACTCACACCATTTTACTTGTGGCCATCAAGACTCATCGTATGACGAGGCACTAGGCATGGCAGTAGAATCCTGGCCAAAGGAAGTTACTCCACAGTGTCACCATTCAAATTCAAAGAAAAATTATGAAGACCCCAAGGTTGGCAAGACTGCACACAGTAGTTGGTACTATGAGCCATTTCAAGACCTCGGTCACACTCTAGATGTTGTTCTTGAGTCAAAAATGAAGGAAAAATCTTTAATAAAATATAAGAAAGATTTTCTTACTGTATAGTTCACATATGCATACATGTGAATCTCTAGCAACAGAAATAAAAAATCTAGGAGTTTCTTCAGGTGACACAGTACTAGTCCACTCTTCCTATAAGAGCTTAGGAAAGATGGAAAAGGGTGCTGAAACAATAGTAAGAGCTCTTCAGCAAGCCGTAACTTATCAAGGCTTGCTCCTCATGCCCTCTTTTAATATGGTTGCTGAGGGCAATAAGAAAAGAAGGCGGTCTGACACTTGGGATATTGAAAAATCTAAATCTACAGTTGGATGGATTACTGAATATTTTAGGCAGCTGCCGACAACATATCGGTCAAATAACTATTCTCATTCAATTGGAGCCTGGGGGAGGGATTCAATTCCCTTTCTTTGTGGTCACATGTCCAATAGGGGGCCTGTCTCTCCGTGGGATAGACCTCCATGGGGAAGAACATATGGTCAGGACTCTCCATTCTATAGGGCATATGAGCAATCCGGAAAGATCATGATGATTGGTGATATACCGTGGGCTTCTTGCACACATATTCACTTTATAGAGACGCTTTATTGGAATATTTTATTAGAATCAGATGGCAGTGTCCCATATCCCAAATTAAATAAGAAAGCTGTTGGAAAGCTCTGGATGGATCTACATAAAAAAGGATTGCTAGGTCAGTCCATGAGCCTTGGAAAGGTAGGTAGTGCAAATTGTAAGCTATTTCAAGTTAGCAAGTTTGTTGACACTATTTTAGAAAGTGTTAAAGAAAGCCCGAGTCATTTTTTAAAAATATAGAGATTCTGAATTGTTTAACTTTGTTTGGACTTTTTAATATATTTACGAACTGTGTCTATCACAGAAAGGAAGAAAAATGTTTAAGAAAATTTTGGCATGTATGTTATGCCTTGGACTATCAACACCAGCCCTTGCAGATGATCATGCAGTCGGAGGGGAAGATAGGAGTTCAGACATGGATTGGACTAAGCGTATGGGAATTCGTTTTGGATATAACTACGCAAATAAGGCAGATGAGTCAGACAGACTAGACAGTCCTCATATGTTTGCAATGGGTTTCGAAGCACAACAGACAATGGATGGAGGAACTTGGCTTGATCTTCTCTTTATTCAAAATCTGACAATTAGCGGACTAGATCAAAGTGTAGTCTTGCCTTCTGCAAATGCACTAGTTGGATTTGAAATTAATGACGCTTTACAGATAGCTGTTGGAGCAAATGCGACTGTGGTGGATCCTTCAGATGAAAATCATTACTTTCACCTGGTCACCGCCGTTGGGTGGACTCAAGATGCAGGTATCTTTAGTGTACCTCTTCATCTAGTCTTTATCCCGGATGTAAACAACTACTATAGAGTTGCAATCACCACAGGTGTTAACTGGTAATTTAAAATAGATCTTATTTTTTTCCCTGCCATACTTAGTATGGTGGGGATTTTTTATATCTCTATGTTGCTAATTTTCTTGAGGATCTTTTTTTCAAGCTGACATATGCGCATTCTAGTTACACCAAAAATATCACCTATCTGCTGTAGAGTCATAGGCCCTTCTCTGGCTGCAACTATCGTGCAATTCATAAATTCTTTATTTTCTATCAAATACCTGCATGAATTATTTTCACAAGGCTTTTGTAAGATGTTACACTTTTCAAAACACTTCATATTTTATAGCTTTCCTAATATTCTTGATATTTTAATTTACACACGAAACATATCGTGTACATCCACCAGAGGTACATAATGTCAAACACAGGTAAGAGAAAAACTTTTATAGTCGACACGTCAGTCCTTCTATATGACATGAACTCCATACATTCTTTTCCAGGGAACGATGTTGTTATTCCCCTCATTGTCCTAGATGAAATTGATAGATTTAAAGAAAAGCCAGGAATATTAGGAGAAAGTGCTAGATACATCAATAGATTTCTAGACGAGCTAAGAAAAGCAGGAAGTCTTCACGACGGTGTGAGTTTGGAAAATGATCAAACGATTAGAGTTGAAACCTCTCATCCTGAAGAAGTTCCTAGCTCTCTTGACCTTAGTTCTGGAGATAATATAATAGTTGGTGTTGCAATGCACTTAATGTCGTCTCAAGAGAATGATGTCATAGTCATTACAAAGGATATAAATTTTCGTGTTAAGTGCGATGCATTAAAAATTAAATCAGAAGATTATTATAAAGATAGAATTATTACAGAAGAAGACACCATCTATACAGGTCAAAGAAAAGTTGAAATATTTTCACCAGATATTGTTAATAAATTTTATGAAAAAGGTTCTATTTCATGTGAAGATGTCAACTTAGATCTAAATCCCAATGAATTCTTTGTTGGAAAGCATCAAAATAGCTCTATGATAGGAATAGAAAAGAACGGAAAAATATCTCACCTAGAAACAAGAATTGAGCAAATGTGCTCTGTTAATGCAAGAAATAAAGAGCAAAAATTTGCACTAGAGCTTCTCTCTAGGCCTGACATTCCCCTTGTCACCCTGACTGGAAAAGCTGGATCAGGAAAAACGTTTTTAACTCTAATGACAGCTCTTTCTGGACTTCAAGAAAAAAGATACGAGCGGGTAGTCATTACAAGGACACTTCAACCTGTTGGAAGAGATATCGGATATCTTCCAGGTGACATTAATGATAAGATGGACCCTTGGATGGGTGCAATTGTAGATAACGTACGACATGCCTTTAAAGATTTAACATATTTCTCCCTTATGAGAGAAAAGGGATTAATTGAAGTTACACCCTTGGCCTTTATTAGGGGAAGAACATTTAATGATACGTTTTTAATAGTTGATGAAGCACAAAACTCTACGATTCATGAGCTAAAGACAGTTATAACCAGAGTCGGTGAGGGTTCAAAGATTGTACTCCTGGGAGACATAGACCAGATAGACACACCCTATATTGATAGCTTTTCAAACGGATTAACAGTAGTTATAGAAAAGCTTAAAAATGAAAAGCTAACAGGTCACATTACACTAATGAAGGGAGAGAGGTCCGAGTTGGCCACATTGGCGTCAAAAGTCATTTAACCTGAATAATTAGTTCATGGAGTGACACGCCATGCCTGCAACAAAATTTAAAAAGAGAGATAGAAATAGATTTAGAAAAGTCTATCCTTATCTTAGGGTAAGGCCTAACAATACATACTGCGCTGATAGTGAAGTTATTATTGAGGTTGGATCAGTAACATTTTCAAACTCAAATGGTCCTATAACATATACTTTTACAGAAAATTTTACTACAGCCCCGTATGTGACAGCAACTTCTATAGATAGTAGTTCAAATAATACAGCTGATGTTAATGTGTTTATTGACTCTATTTCAACAACTGCTGTTCAAATATCTGTCAGTCAGGACTTTACCGGAACTGTTCACTTTCATGCAATAATGGTGGGGACATGAGTGCAAACCTTATCATGGAGGCAGGAGAGGCAACCTTTAGCAATAACGTAGAGTCAACAGTTACGCTTTCATCATTGCATAAAAATACCCCTCAAATCACCCTGACATGTAATGATGACAACTTGAATGTATATGTGAAAAGCCTCACAGTCTCATCTTTAACAATAGGTGTCAGTAGCCCATTTAGCGGCACTGTCCACTATCATGCAATTAGCAAACTATAGGAACCATTAAATGCCTAGAGATTTTAGAGCCAAGCAAATAAGAACAACTCAAATAATAGCATCTGGAGGTGTCGGAGCTTCAAATGGAAGCGTAGGTCTTCTAATATACAGCTCATCCGATGCTACCAATCTTCAAGGGGGCATGTCACATAATATGACCGCTTCTGTTGGAACTGACGTGTGGATGTTTGTGTCAGGTGCCAACGAAGGAAAGGCAGTCAAGAAGAAAGGTGTTGTTGTTTTTGGAGGAGACGTTCTGGTATCTGGTACATTCTATGCCGATAAGATGATTGTAGAAGTTCAAGAGCACATGTCGGGAGGCCTATATGTGTCAGGAAACCTTCTGGTCTCAGGCAGCGGAAGAATTAGAGGTGGGCTAATTGTCAATGACGACGGAAACAAAAGCGGCGGAATTACAGGTGACTTTAGAGTAGAGTCTGATGGAGAAGACGAGGCCTTATTACTTGACTCTTCTGCTAACATCTTCTATGTTAACAAGGGTGAGACAGCCTTTGAGACTGTCATTGGAAATACAAGTGATGAAGCCCTAAGAGTTGATGCGGAAGGTGTTGTTATCAATGAAGACAGCCATGCTGATATCGACTTTAGAGTTGAATCAAACTCAGTAGCATCAGCAATTGCTGTTAATGCAGGTACTGACAAAGTTACTATCGATGGAGGTGCTGCAGCTGCTGATGCAGTTACAATTCAATCATCTAATGCGGCTGGCGGAGTAGATGTAAATGCAGGAACTGGTGGAATTACAATAGATTCAACCGGTACAGTCTCTATTGATGGTGCAGACGATATGAACTTTACCATTACGTCTAGCACAGGCGGTGAAGATCTTACAATCCAGCAGGTCGGTGCCAATGATTCATCAATTATTATTACAGCAGCCGGTACAGGAGCAGATGCTGTTAAGATTGATGCCACAGCAGGAGACATGGTTATTGCACCATCTCTTGCTGATGGGAAGACACTTAAGCTTGGTAAAAATGGTGCTGTTGAGGTTATTATTGCTCCTCACGGAACAGCAGCTAATGAAAAGTACACTGTAACAAATACTTCTGGAGATGCTGCTGATGCAATCTCTCTAAATGCTTCTGCAGGTGGTATTTTAATTAACGCTGATGCTTCAAAGATTCATCTAGATGCAGAAGGTACAGGATCTGATGCAATAGACATTGACTCTGCTGGTGGTCTAGATGTTGATGTTGCTGACGCTATCGAGTTAACAACTACATCAGCAGACGGACATATTAAGCTTGAGTCTGCTCATACAGCTGGAATTGCAGTTCACATTGATGCAGATGCTAATGCTGGTTCAATTGTTGATATTGACGCAGGAATTCTTGACATCGATGTAACGGGTAATGCTAACATAGATGCCGGAGGAGCTTTCTCAGTTGATGCTGTAGGTGCATCTAATATAACCGCCAACGGAGCTCTTACAGTCTCTGGATCAACAGCGTTAAATCTTGCATCAGACAGCGGTGAAATTGATATTACCACCAGGCAGGGAAGTATCGATATTAATGCAGGAGATGATGTTACAATAGATGCAGCAGATAATATGACATTAACGGCTGGAGATAATTTTAATGTTAATACTTCAACTGCAGATGGAAAAGTTACACTATACTCAGCCCACACAGCAGGAGCAGCTTTTCATATAGACTCAGATGCTGCTGCTGGCTCAATTTTAGATATTGATGCTGGTATTCTTGATATTGATGTTACAGGAAATACAACAATAGATGCAGGTGGAACATTCTCAATAGATGGTGTAGGAACCTCTAACATAACAACACATGGTAATTTGGCCCTATCGGGATCGGACTTGGTTTCAATTGAGTCAGATGGTGGAGAGATTGACATAACAGCTCGTCAAGGAAACATTGATATCAATGCAACAGCAGGAAATGTTACTATTGACTCTGGTGGAACATTTTCAGTTGACGGGGTCGGTGGCTCTAACGTTACAACAAAAGGAATTCTAACTCTATCAGGTTCAACTAAGTCTCTATTGACATCTACTGCTGCAACTGCACTCGCTGTTCAACTTGATGCATCTCATGCAGCTGGTGGTGTGGATATTAGGGCAGGAACTTCCGGTGTAAATATTGCAACAAATGCATCCGGAGTTCCAATAAACATTGGTCACACAACCTCTGAGACTCGGGTCAACGATAATTTGACTGTACTGGGTGTTACTGAAGTCAGAGGTCTCCTCAGTGCATCAGCAAATCTAACTGTCGAGGGTGATGCAAATATTGCTGAATACATTAAGCACTCCGGTGACACTGATACCTTTATTAGATTTCAAGCTGATAACATTAACTTTCAAGCAGGCGGCGTTGATCTTTTACACCTAGTTGAGGCTGCTACAGATCTTGTAGTGTTCAATGAAGGCGGTGCAGATGTAGATTTTAGAGTAGAGACTTCTGGAGAGGATGAAGCGCTTTACATTGATGGTGGAAATAATAGGCTGTACATCAATAAAGGTGAGACAGCTTTTACCACGATAATTGGATCTACAAACGATGAAGCAATTAGGGTTGGAGCTGCAGGTGTTATCTTTAATGAAGACGGACATGCTACCAATGACTTTAGGGTTGAGACAGATAATAAACCTCACGGACTATTTGTTGACGCGGGAAGTGATCAAGTTCTAATCCTATCTGGTGGTGCTGCTACTTCATATAATGAAGCTGCGGGAGGAGACGTTAATTTCTATGTCTCTGGATCATCAGGAACCAGGGGAAAGACAGTCAAAGGAACTGCGGTCTTTGGAGGAGATGTTCACATCTCAGGAACGATCACAGCTGGCTCTGGAATTACCGGAGGAAGCCCTGGAGGCTCCGATACTCAGCTCCAATTCAATGACGGCGGTGCATTTGGTGGACTTGCCAAATTAACCTGGGATGATACTAACTTCCTACTCGGAACCGGAGCAGCAACAAAGCTTCAATTTAGAGATGCAGGGTTGTTTATAAACTCTCCGGCTGACGGTCATCTTGATATAGTCTCAGATACACGATTGACAATTACCGGATCTGGCGCTGTTGCAGATGCAATTGCTCTTCAAAATAGCAATGCTGCTGGCGGTATCGATATAGATGCTGGAAGTAAGGGAATTACTGTAGACACTACTGGTATTTTATATCTCACATCGTCCAACAATAATGCCAATGCGATACAGATGTTTGCATCAGCTGGTGGTCTGTCTTTAGTTGCCGCAGGAGCTGCAGGTGAAGATATTGACATTAGAAATACAAATGGATCAATAACAATTGTAGGTGGAGAAAATCAAGCAAATGCTGTTAGGCTTCATGCATCAAACGCAGCTGGCGGACTGGATATTGACACAGGAACAGGTGGTGTTGCAATAGACACTACAGGTGTTATTAGTATCGATGCTGTTGGAACTTCCAATCTAACGACAAAAGGTGCACTCACAGTATCGGGATCTTCAGCCCTAAATCTTGCATCTGACAGTGGGGAAATTGATGTTACCACAAGACAGGGCAATATTGACATTAATGCCACAGCAGGAAATATTGACATAGATGCTGGTGGAACTATTGATATAGATGCTGCAGGTGGAATAAACATTGGAAAGGCGGCTGATGTTGCCTTTGATGTAGATACAGCTGCTCTAGATATAGACTCTTCTGGTGCAGTAAATATTACCACTTCTGGTGCAGCATCTGATATTACTCTTGTTACAGCTCATACTGCTGGTGTAGCGTTCTTACTTGATGCCGACGCCAATGCAGGCTCAATTGTTGATATTGATGCAGGTATTTTACAAATAGACGCTGCTGGTGTTGCAGGAATCAACTCGGGAGACACCCTAAGCCTGGGAACAGCTAATAGCGGAGTTGCTGTTTCAATTGGCCACACAACATCTGAGACAACTATCAATGATAACCTGTCTGTTACGGGTGATGCAACCATTTCTGAATACCTCTACCACGGAGGTGATACCGACACATTTTTAAGATTTAAGTCAGATCAAGTTAGATTGGCAGCTGGGGGAAATACTAATCTTAAAATGTCGACCGATGCGTTCCTTGTACTTTCCGGCGGAGCTGCAACATCATTCAATGAATCTGCTGCTTCTGATGTAGCATTTCACGTATCTGGCTCTATTGGGTCAAGAGGTACGGCTACCAGAGGTGCAGCGCTATTTGGCGGAGATCTTGTAGTTTCCGGAACGCTATCTGTAAATAGAGGCCAGGCAGGAGCAGGAAGCGTTGTAACGGTTACGGATGATGGTAAAGTGGGAATCGGTACTGACTCTCCATCATACAAGCTAGAAGTCGGCGGCAACATGGCTGTGGGAGAATACATCTATCACAGGGCTGATGCAGATACTTTTATTAGATTTCAGGCAGACTCTGTGAAGGTAAATGTTGGAAACGTCGACATGATTTCAATCACTGAGGACGGTTCACAAGACAAGATAGTTCTTAATGAAGGTGGTGCAGATGTAGACTTTAGGGTTGAATCTAGCGGTGAAGATGAGGCAATACTTCTTGATGCCGGAGACAATACACTCTATATTAACAAGGGTGAGACAACATTTACCACAATAATCGGATCTACAAATGATGAAGCAGCTAGATTTGGTGCGGCAGGAATCATCTTTAACGAAGATGGGCATGCTACCAATGACTTTAGGGTAGAATCCAACAACAAGCCTCACGCATTCTTTGTTGATGCAGGATCAGATCAAGTTCTAGTTCTATCAGGTGGTGTAGCTACCTCCTTTAATGAAGCAGGTGCTGCTGATGTTAACTTCTATGTATCTGGTTCATCCGGAACTAGGGGGACAGCCACCAGGGGAACATCTGTTTTCGGAGGAGATGTTCATATATCTGGTACAATTACTGCCGGTGGAGGAATAAGCGGAGCTGTTTCAGCTGTTGCAAATGGAGCTGATAATAGAGTTGCAACGTTTAGTTCTAGTGATGCACTTAATGGAGAGTCCAATCTCACATTTGATGGAACAGACTTAGGTGTCTCTGCCAAGGTGTTTCATGTAGGTGATACAGACACATTTATCAACTTTACAGATGACGACATAAACATCACAGTTGGTAATGTCAGTATGCTGGACTTTAATGAGGGAGCTAATGACTCAATAGTCTTTAACGAAGGTGGTGCTGATGTTGACTTTAGAGTTGAATCTGATGACAATACACACATGCTATTCATCAATGGTAATACGAATAGACTTTCAATCGGAACAGCAGGAAATTCTCCTGAAACGACTGTCCATATACAGGATGCGACACCTTCTCTAAGGATTCAGAGAAGCGACAATTCACAAAACAGCACAATAGAGTGGGCAGGTGCAGCAGGTGTAAGGGCCAATATGTTCCACCTTGGTACAGATAATGATCTAATTATCTCATCATGGAACGGAAGTGCTGTTGAGGAATCTCTAAGATTTGCACCTATCACAAGACAGATACTGTTTAACTCAGGTTCATCAAACGGTGGAACATCTCCAAATGAAGCAGCTGCTGCTGACGTATCATTCTATGTATCTGGAACTGTGGATTCATCAAATAGTGCAGTAAGGGGATCGGCCCTATTTGGTGGTGACCTAGTCACCTCTGGGGGTATGTATGGAAAACAACTAGAGTATACCTACCACACCTATAATAGAAGCAATGATGATATGGTCTTTATTGGGTGGTTTAATAACAATGAATCTCCTAGTGCAATAGACGATGTTCAGGCAGTTATGCCAATGGCCGGAAGGCCGGTTAGAGTAATTGTTAGACCTCAAAACGATCTTGGATTGACAGAGGTGGGCTTTCACAAGGCTTCTGACGGAACTAGGAATATTTCTACAACTGCAGTGGAAACAATTAAAAACTTTAGTGCAGCAGATAACACTTGTGTTATATTTGACTTTACAGTTACAGGTTCAGCTATTCCTACTGCTAATTTCGCTGCCGGCGATGTTGTTGGAATTTCAATAAAACCACAGGGATCGAAGTCTCCAGGCGATTGTAATGTAACTTGTATCTGGGAGTACAGATCACATAGAGTCCTTTCAGGATCAGCCATCTAGTGATAGGTTGTACAATTTAAAAAATATTCTTATACTAGATAATGGTATGTAGATTATACTACCGTATAGTCAAATAAACGAGAGTATAATGAAAGGTCATTATAAGGTCTGCATTCTTTCAGCTGGAAAGGGAATGCGGCTTGGAGCCTTAACTAAGACTTTTAACAAGGCTCTTCTTCCAATTAATCAAAAAGCAATTATTTCTCATATAATAGAGAAATTTCCAAAGAATATTGAATTTGTAATTGCTACTGGGTTTCAGGGAGAAAAGGTTGAAGAGTATCTTAGTCATGCTCACAGTGATAGAAAGATCTCTATAGTAAATGTAGAAAATTTTGACGGCCCAGGATCAGGCCCAGGCCTCTCCCTTCTGGCTTGTAGGGAATACCTTCAGTGTCCATTTGTTGTATATGCTTCTGACACGATGGTCCTTGAAGAGTCCATTCCTGAGCCTGATAAAAATTGGATGGGGGTTTCTAGTGAATTTGAAGATCCTGAAGATTTTTGCACTGTATTTGTTAAGAATGGTATGATAGATCGAATAGATGATAAAAAAGCAGTTGATAACGATTTAGCGTTTATTGGAATTTCTGGAATTAAAGATTTTAAAATATTCTGGGATTCTCTTGAGACAGACAGAAAGTTAATTAATAACGAGCATCAGATATCTAACGGTCTTCTATCCTTGATTGACATGAAGTGCTATCCAGAAAATTTTAATTGGCTTGATACCGGAACTTTAGAAAACTACACCCAGACAAGAAAGGAATATGAGTCAAATAGCCTTACTGAGACTTTTAACTTTGATAAAATTAATGAATTTACTTATTTTGTCAATGAAAAGGTTATCAAGTATTTTGGAAATCCATCACATGTAACCCTGAGAAAGAAAAGAGCTGAGGGTTTGGGAGACTTATGTCCCAAACTTGATCTAGTTACAAGCTGGTTTTTTTCTTATCATTACGCTCCAGGTGATGTACTTTATGAAAATATTACGCCTAGAATGACTAGTGACTTCTTAGGCTGGCTTGGAAAAAACCTTTGGAAAAGATCAAAGTATGTTTCAAATAGTGAATTTTTAAAGGCCTGTAAGTCCTTCTATAGAGATAAGACTTACAGCAGGCTAGATTTATTTTATAAAAAAAATAAAAAGCATAGTGATAAAATACTTGTTAACGGAATGGAACTACCTGGAATTAAAGAGCTTCTTGAATCTATTCCGTGGGAAAGTCTATTCGACGGAATTCAATCTAATTTTCATGGTGATCTACATTTTGACAATGCCATTGGTCTTCAAAATAGTGTCGGAAGGATTGTAGACTTTAAACTACTAGACTGGAGGCAGGACTTTGGAGGTCTTGTTGAATGTGGAGATATATACTATGATTTGGCAAAATTTTATGGAGGACTAACACTTCCATACAATTTAATTAAAAAGAATAAATTTTCATATTTTGAGAGTAGAAGTTCCGGAATTAGATATGATTTTCAAACATCGAATAGTCTAAATGAGGCAAAAGAGATATTTGAGTGCTTTATTGAAAAATCAAAATACTCTCTTAAAAAAGTTAAAATTATTAGAGGTCTTATTTTTCTTAACATGTCGCCCCTTCACGAGGAACCCTTCGATAAAATGCTATATCACATGGCCAGATACTATCTTAATCAGGTATTAAATGAATCTAAGTAAGTCTAAAAAATATCCAAACTTTTATTTTGGACCAATGAGTCTAAATATTGTAGATGCCATAATTGAAATATCAAATGACGAAGGAATTAATTTAGGCTTTATTCCCTCTAGAAGGCAAATTGAATGCAAAGAGCTAGGTGGGGGCTATGTAAACAGATGGACCACTGAGGATTTTTCTAAGTACGTTAGAGGTCGATGCGAAAAAATAACTCTAGAAAGAGACCACTCAGGACCTCACCAGGGCTCATTAAAAGATAGCGGAGAAAGATCAGTAATTGTGGATTGTAATTCCGGGTTTGATGTAATTCATATCGATCCATGGAAGGCATACACGACTATTGCAACAGCTGCTTATTTTACTCACACCCTAATGGAGACTTGCCTATCCTCTAATCCAGATATTTTATTTGAAATAGGGACAGAAGAGGCTATTAGAAAATATACGCCCGTAGAGCTCGAAATATTTTTAAAAATGCTTCAAAACTATAATGTTGATTTTTCTAAAATCATCTATTGTGTAGTTCAATCTGGTACAAGCATTAAGGGTTTAAGGAATACTGGAAGTTTTAATCTTATAAATTCTAAAAAAATGTGTGAAATCTCTAGAAGCTTTGGTCTAGTGCCAAAGGAGCACAATTCCGACTATTTGTCAACCGAAGAAATAAAAAAGAGAATTTTAGCCGGAGTTGAATCATTCAACATAGCACCAGAGCTAGGAGTTCTTGAATCGGATACGATATTAAGCATAACAGATAATGATAAGCTTTCTACCACCAGAGATGAATTTATTGATATGTGTGTAAAGTCTAAAAAGTGGAAAAAATGGATCGATAAAGGTTCTGAAATAGATAGAGAAAAGCTTGCTAGAATATCAGGTCATTATATCTTTTCATCTGATGAGTTTTTACAAATTAGAGATAGAATTTTAGAAACTGTAGATTTAGATAACGTAGTAAAGAACAAAGTTAAAAAAAGAGTAATGGAGATAGCTTGTTTAATAAAATCATAGCATTTGACCTAGATGATGTTATTTGCAAAAGAGATGTTGAGGGAAACAATATAGAAAAATACCTAACATGTGAGCCCATTCTAGAAATGATCAATATTGTCAATGAGTGCTATGATTCTGGTAATAAAATTATAATTTATACTGCCAGAGGTATGAGTGTATTTAACAAGGATGTAGATCTAGTCTATGAAAACCTCTATGAGCTTACATACAACCATCTTAAAGAATGGGGTGTAAAGTTTCATGAGCTTGTTATGGGAAAAATTCACTACGACATTCTTATAGATGACAAGGCTTTAAGTTCTTTTAGAGTTAGATCGATCAAAGATATTGACAATCATTTTAAAAAATAAATTGTACATTTAAAAAAGATGTCACTATATTAAAGAAGAGGTCTAATTAATCAGCTTCTTCTACTATAGATTATATTAATTAAATAAAATAAGTAGAATAAACTATAAATTAAATCTACTGGAGAATAGATGATATCATTTAATAATGATCTTTTTTCTGCTAAAGAAGAAATAGAGATCCCATCAGATTGTGAAATAGTTTTTGTTTCAGATATGTTCACATCAGACTATATGGGTGGAGCTGAGATGACTACAGATTCACTTATTGATAGTTCACCCCTGTCTGTATTTAGAATTCACTCTAAGGATGTAGATCTTTCTGTTCTTGAAAAAGGTGTAAAGAAATACTGGATATTTGGAAATTTTTCTCAATTAGATATGAATCTAATACCAAGCATTGTTTCAAATATGAGATATTCTATACTGGAGTATGACTATAAATACTGCAGATATAGATCACCTGAAAAGCATCTATTCTCAGAAAATTCTCCATGTGACTGCCATAATCAAATTCATGGAAAGATTGTTTCTGCATTTTTTCATGGAGCAAAATCTCTCTGGTGGATGTCTGAAAAACAGATGGAAAAATATCACAATGTCTTTCCTTTCTTAAGAGAAAATCAGAATACTGTTCTATCTTCAGTTTTTAATGAGGGATTTTTTGGATTTATAAAAGAGCTTAAGAAAAAATATGAGAATCAAGAAAGAAAGGGCTGGGTAGTCTTAGGTTCTACTTCTTGGGTAAAGGGTGCTCAAGATGCCGAAGACTGGTGTAAGAAAAATAATAAAGAATATGAAGTAGTCTGGAATGTTCCATACCAAGAAGTCTTAAACAAACTAGCTAGCTCAGAAGGTTTTGTGTACCTTCCTAAAGGGTCGGATACATGCCCTAGAATGGTTATAGAGGCAAAGCTTCTTGGGTGTAAGCTTGAAATAAACGAGTATGTTCAACATAAAGATGAGATTTGGTTTGATACAGAGGATATGTTTGATACGGAAGCATATCTCTATGCTGCAAGGGGTAGATTTTGGAATGGAATAAAGCACAATATGGGATTTAATCCAACAGTTAGTGGGTATACAACAACAAAAGATTGCCTATCTCAAAACTATCCCTTTGAACAGTCTATTACGTCACTAATAGGATTCTGTGATCAAGTTGTTGTTGTCGATGGCGGATCAACCGATGGAACATGGGAAAGGCTGGTTGAATTAGCAAAGAGTCATGAAAGTCTATTAGTCCATCGAGAAGAAAGAGACTGGAGCAGTAATAGATCTGCTGTTTTTGACGGTCAGCAAAAGGCACTCGCTAGGTCACTATGCACGTCA
>CEUX01100515.1_pt1 | contig 18941 bp, 22 predicted proteins | sample 531361 | NCBI WGS metagenome assembly CEUX01 (sample SAMEA2622736, study PRJEB7988) | marine metagenome | isolation source: saline water (ENVO:00002010), including
GCCGCATGCGTGGCAGAGCATGGTGCGGTGTACTCGGGTGGCTTCGCGTTGCCAGCGTGCGGCGAGCTCTGCGAAGCGCCTTAGCTTGGTTTCGCGTCTTAGGATCCCGTCGGTGAAGTAGGCCGCCTTGTTGAGCTGCTCCAGGAGCTCAAGGTCTTTGAGCTGCTCGAGTAGGGCGCACTGCAGACTGCTGCGATCAATCATTCACAGCGATTCGCGAGTGGGTTGTGCGTTGAGGCAGAGAAGCTTGCCCATCTGCTCGGCCAGATCCTCAGGATCCTCGATCTCAGCGTAGACAACCTCGCCGTCCAGAGCCTCGAGCGGACTGCTGTGCAGCCTGTCGAGCACGAAGCTGAACGCCTCCTGAGGACCCTCGCCTACGCCGACAAGCACCACGTTGAAGCGATACGCGGAGACCTCTGCAGACTTCATACCTTCTCCCGCGAAGAGAGCTCTTGGAGCTTGTCGAGCATGAAGATTGTACTCTCCACACTGCTCCTCACGAGAAGTAACAGGTCAGACGGCACACTGTCTGCCTCCCGCTCAACCAGGTCGAGAAGAGCCAAGGTCCCAGAAGTGCTCGCGCGGAGCTGATCAGCAAGCGCTGAGATGAACTTGAAGCGACCCTCCACCAAGCGCGCGTTCTCCTTGAGGAGAGACTCGGCTCGGCGCTCGAAGGCTTCCCGTTCGCGGGCCTGCTGCGAGAGCCGCTCGTTGGCGGCTCCGAGCAGGCGCACACGCACCTCAGCCACATCCTCGTTCGTCCGAGCTATGTTCCGCAGCGAGGCGAAATCGCGCTGCAGCTTCCGGACGACGCGCCGAAGGTGGGTGACCTCATCAACCCCGGCGGGGCACTCTGGGATCGTTGACTTCAACTAACCGTGCCCAAGCACCACCGTGTGGATCGTCTGGTTGTGCAGGTTCGGACCGACATACTCCCCAAAGGTATAGAAGCCGACGAAGGGAATGTCCCCCAGCTCGCGACGAACCTCCTCCGCCTCCATCTCGATTCGGGTGCCGAGAAGCCACTTGCGAGAAGCACAGCTGAAGACCAGGGCCCCACCAGGGCTGCTGCCACTGTAGCGGCGAAGGGCCTCCCGCGCGCTGTCGCGAGCGCCCTCGAGGATGCCGCCAGGCAAGGCGTCGGTTATGCGCACGCGACTGCCTTCGGGGATGGAGGCGGCGAAGACGGCGCTGCGGTCCTCAGGGTTCAGGCGAAGCACTGCCCGCAGGAAGTCGCCCGACGGGTGGGACACCTGGAGCGGGAAGTGGCCAAGCACCCCGATGCTGTCTGCGTCCCATACGCCCTCGATGACATCCAGGATCGGGCGACCGTTCAGCTGATGCACGGCGAGACCCTCAGCCTTCGTGACCACAGCCTCAGCGCCGATCGGACGCCAGCCAGATCCGTAGCTCGAGCCCACCGTGAAGTCGCCACCGATCAGCATCATGCAAACCGAGTCCTCGAGAACCTCTCCGCACGCGAACTGCTGGGTCCGCTGCTCCGCCATGGTGTTCGTGCGCTGGTCGGCCGTGGGGCCACCCACGACAAAGCAACCCTCACCGACGGCCCGCTGGGTCGCGAGGGCCAGCTCAGAGAGATCACAAGAGAAGGCGGCTGAGCTCAATACACAGAGCTTCGGGGAAGCGACGCCCCCAGAGGCGGCACTGACGGCCAACTCGACGCTGTCGGCAGGGTCCTGGGAGAGGTCACGACCCACACCCACACTCACCTCGACAGAGGTCAGTGCTGCGATCGCTACGCCATCCATCAAGAAGCCCGACTGGGAACACAGGGTGCTCGCAGCAGTGCCGCCCACAGACGGAACGCCAGGGAAGCGAGCCTCCACGGCCGCCGCTACCTCAACGCCACTGTAGGACGACGCGGCCCACACCAGAATCCCCGACGGTGACTCCGAGCCCAGCGCCTCAGCGATGGACTGCGCGGCGGCTTCGACCGCGCGGTGTGGCTGTACAAGATCAGAATGTCCAACCGAAAGTCTCATGCTAGTCCTCCTGCCGCAGAGTGTCTTGCGGCGATGGGCCAGATGATACACAATCCGAATCACGGAACAACATGAACAAGCCGGCGGTCATTCAGGACGAGGGTGCGGAGCGTGCTCTCCTTGGCACGATTCTCCTGTCCCCAGGGGCGCTTGATGGCGCCCTGGGGTCGGGGCTGGCTGTCACGCACTTCTATGATCCGAAGCATCGGACCATCTTCGCGGCGATGGTGCGGATCCGTGAGTCTGAGCAGCCCGTGGATCTGGTTACCCTGGCGGGCCGGCTGGAGGCGGAGGGGGCGCTGCTTCGCGTGGGCGGCTACTCGTACCTGGCGGCGCTTCCAAACAGCGCTCCCTCGGTGGCGAACAGTGGCGCGTATGCCAGCCGCATCAAGGACCGGGCTGGGGTTCGCGAGGTGGTGCAGGCCCTTGAGGACTTGCGCGAGCGCGCGCTAGCTCCTGGAGCTCCGATCTCCGAGATCCTCGATGAGGTGGAGGGCAGGGTCACCAGCCTGCGAGAGAGCGGCGCGAAGGGGATCCGCAGCTCTTCCGAGCTGGCGATTCAGGCCTACGAGGATCTGCGCTACCGGGCCGGAGCTCCTGGAGGCGTCACTGGGCTCTCCACCGGCTTCGCAGACCTGGACCGGATGCTCTGCGGGATGCAGCCGACCGACCTGCTGATCCTCGCTGCGCGGCCCTCGATGGGCAAGACAGCCTTCGCGCTGAACGTCGTGGCACACGCGGTGCTGAAGAAGCGCGTTCCGGTTGCGTTCTTCAGCCTGGAGATGGGCCGGCTGCAGCTGCTACAGCGAATGATGTGCAGCGAAGCCAGGGTCTCTGGTGATCGGATGAGGTCCGGGCGGCTCCGAAAGGACGACTGGCCTGCAATCTTTGACGCAAGCGAGAAGCTGGCCGCCGCGCCGCTGTACGTCGATGACCTGTCGGGACAGTCCATCGCCCAGGTGCGCTCGAAGTGCCGTCAGGTCGTGGATCTGGGGCTCGTGGTTGTGGACTACCTCCAGCTGATGCGCGGCACCCAGAGCAAGAACGGCAACAGGGAGCAGGAGATTGCCTCGATCAGCCGCGGGCTCAAGGGGCTCGCCAAGGAGCTGAACATCCCGGTGCTGGCGCTGGCTCAGATCAACCGAGGCGTCGAGTCGCGAGTTGATAAGCGGCCACTGATGGGCGACCTGCGCGAGTCGGGAGCCATCGAGCAAGACGCCGACGTGATCATGTTTCTCTACCGCGACGAGGTCTACAATCCCGAGCCCGAGAACCAGGGGCTGGCTGAGCTGTTGATCAGGAAGCACCGCAACGGCTCAACAGGGGACGTGAAGCTCGGGTGGAGAAAAGAGTTCACGAGATTCGACAACTTGGTGTTCAATTCGACTGGGCCGACAGCAGGGGACGTCAGGCAATGGCAGGACTAGATCACACTCTCAAGAGGGGCACCCACCTAAGCAGGGACGAGGGCTTATGCACCCTCGAGCTTGTGGCACTGCTGGGCGGAGAAGAGCACACCGACCAGCCCGCGTGCTGTTGCTCGGCACTCATGAGCTTCGTGTCCAGATGGAACGATGACCTGCGTGACAGTGAGCGGCAGCTGCTCGTGGCCATCGCGCCGATGCTGGTTGGGTCTGAGGGTGGCCCCGAGCTCGCGGCAAGAAGGGCCCACAGGACTGTTGACTGGCTGGTGACCGACCTGGCTCCAAGCTTCGTGGAGCTGGCGGGGCGTGAGGGTGCGGACTGGCTGCGGTCTCTCAAGGAGCCCAGCAAGAGCGGAGCGATCAGCCAGATCAGCGCGCGCATCAACACGATGACCGCGCAGATACACAAGCACCACCCGGAGCGCATAGCTGGGGCAACCGAGGCGATCAGGCGCTGCGGCGTGCATGCGGCGAGGGCCGACATCCCAGAGCTGGACGACAGGCAGCCACAGACAGACGACCTGGCCTCTGCGGCGATTGGACTGTGCTCCGCTGCGGCGAACACCCCCGGTGCCGACCTCGAGGCCCATGTCCTGGAGCGGCGCTCAGTAGCGCTCAGTCTGATCCAGGAACTGGTCGGGATGAGTTGACTTTTCGCCTGTTCCGTTTCGTGTGGTAGAAAAGGGTTGACACACGGAACACGGAGTGGGCATGGCGCTGGATCCTGGGAAGTTCACGGTTTCTCGACTCGCTGGCGAGCTCGACGGCCTCTCTCGCGAGGAGCTGATGGCCGCTCGCGAGCTCGAGGTGGCGGGCAAGGACCGGGTGACTGCGCTCGAAGCAATCGATGAGGCGCTTGAGGCGCTGCCCGCAGAGGCTCCAGCAGAGCCGCCGGCGCCTGCGCCCGCGCCCGCGAAGGAGCCCGGCGTTGTTCTGTACTACTGCGACGCCCGCGGCTGGTTTGCGGTTGGTGACGACGTGCCCCCTGACTTTGGGGATCTTCGCTTCGGAACCGAGGCCTACTGCAGGGGTGCGCTCTTGGCTCGGCGGTGAGCTCCTGGCGCCAGGCGGCTGGTGCGCTGGCTCTTGACCAGCACAAGCCCCTGCTGCGCCGCCCAGAAAAAAAGGATCGCAGCTCGTGGTTGAAGGCGCTCAAGGAGCGACCTGAGGCCAACCCGCGGCCGGCGATGTTTGAGGATGACCAGAAGCGCTACGAGTGGGAGCGGATCCAACACAGGTGGTTCAAGCACCCTCGTCGCCGCTACTGGCAGGACGCGAACGGTCTCTTTGTGCTTGGCCCTCCGATTCCACCAGGCGCTGTGGTGGTGGAGCACATGAGCGCCATCGCGGGATTCAAGAGGGCAAACGAGCTGGGCTTCTGGCCAGCGTGGCCTGTCTGTCAGCGGGTCTTGGGCATCGAGAAGCCGGTGATGGCTCATCGCTGGGAGATGGCAAAGCTCGCGGACTCAAGGCCCGAGCTAATCCGCTGCATTGTTCGGCACCCCCACTTGAACCTCGAGAAGGGGTTCAAGCACTGCCGTTTCTACGACGAGCACGAGATGGGTGCGGCGTTTGCGGAGTGGGTGCGAGGAAGAGACCTGAGGCGTGAGCAGCGCGAGGAGCGCAAGCGCCTAAAGGCAGAGAGGGCAAAGAAGAGAAAGCGGTTCCAGCCGCGTCGCGGGTGGACAGGACCGAAGGGCTAGGTCATGGCTGAGTGTTGTTGGACGTGTGCGAGTTGGGTGGCTGACGAGGAGCTCAGGGACGGCTCGTGCGTGCGCTGCGCTCCCGAGCCGGCGCCGCCCAAAGAGGTGCCTGTTGCTGATAGGTGGCAGACCTTCCTGGATAGGCTGGTGGATCAGTACGGCGTGCTGCCCCCGACAACCGAGGAGCTCGAGGAGCTCTTTGATCGCTGGGGCCACCTGGACGACAAGACCCGGTGGTTGAGGCTTTTGCAGCTGATCCCAACGGTGAGCGTTCCTGTCAGCGCATGAGCTCTCCAGGCAAGCCCCCTCCGAAGCAGAAGCGCCGCCCCCCCGAGGCGGCGGAGAACGAGCTCACGTCCGGCCGCTGGGACGACTTCATCGACTTCGCAGAGAAGAACCTGAAGATTCAGACGAAGCGTGGCGAGCTGGTGGACTTCAAGCTCAACCGCAGCCAGCTCTTCAGAGAGGCGCTCCTTCGGGAGGTTGAGCAGTCTGGCTTGCCGATCCGCGTCTGGGAGGCGAAGGCGAGGCAGCTCGGCGCATCGACTCACGTGCAGGGTCGCCAGATGTGGAAGGCGCTGACGAGCTACGACGAGCAGTGCCTGGTAGCCGCCCACGCTGACAGCTCAGCTCGAGCGATCTTCAGGAAGTGCAAGACCTTCTATGATCAGCTGCCCGAGCGGCTGAAGCCACAGACGAAGTACAACAACCGGCAGGAGCTCGACCTTCGGGCGCCCAGAGGGGGCGGCGGCCTGCGGAGCAGCTTCCAGGTCATGACGGCGAAGTCTGTTGACGACGCCCGAGGCTTCACGGCCCGGCAGCTGCACCTCAGCGAGGTGGCGTTCTACAAGCAGCCCGAGAAGTTCTTCCTGGCGACTCTTCAGACGGTGCCCGAAGAGCCGGGCACGATGGTCTACGTCGAGAGCACCTGCAACGGTGCCGGCGACTTCCACCACCACATGTACCTGACCTCGAGGGTCTGGTGGACGGACGACGACGGGAACCCGGATCCGCCGCCCTGGATGGATCTGAAGCGAGAGAATCCGGGTGATCCAAACAGCAAGTGGATCGCGTTCTTCACGCCCTGGTTCCTCATGGAGGAGTACCGCTCCTCGTTGAACACAGAGGAGGAGCTCTTCAGGCAGAGCCTGGACCTGGAGGAGCGCGAGCTCCTGGACCGCTTCAGCGAGTACATCACGCTTGAGCACCTGCAGTGGCGGCGCGAAACGATCGCGACGCGCTGCGGCGGCAGCATCGAGCAGTTCCACCAGGAGTATCCGGCTACCGACACGCAGGCCTTTGCTGCCTCAGGCTCTCCGGTCTTCGACAAGGCGACCATTGCAGCGCAGGTACAGGAGCACGGTTGCCACTGTGAGCTCTGTGTGGGCTACGCCGGGGCAGAGACCCCAGAGGGGAACGACTGCCCACCACACCAGTGGTACGAGATCATTGATGCCGCGCCCCCGGGCGGGGGAGGGGAGCGGCTGTTTACGCACTACAAGCCGCTCCTGGCTCCCGGAGCTCCTGGTGCCTCGAGCTTGTCGTTGTGGAAGGAGCCGGAGAAGGGCCGGCGCTACATAGTCTCTGTCGATGTCAGCAAGGGGGGGATTGGCTCTGACTTCGATCACATGGTCGTGATGGACCGGCTGTCGAAGGAGCAAGTGGCCGAGTGGCGCGGCAAGGTAGAGATGCACACGCTGGCAGACGCGGCGCTGCTCGTGTCGCTGTATTACAACAACGCGATTCTGGCGCCGGAAGTGACGGGGATTGGTGCTGGGTTGATCGCGATCCTCGAGCGCACCAGGTACCCCTTCCTGTATAGGCGGAAGGTCTTCGACTCCCTTCAGGGAGAGACCATCCTGCTTGGATGGGACACGAACAAGAGGACGAAGCCCGCGATGGTCGGGCTGATGCAGAGGGACCTGCGGGACAAGATGGTTGTGATCCGCTCTCGGATCGTGCTCGAAGAGATGGCTATCTACCGCCGCTCCATCCTCTTCTCACGCTCTGGCGCCGAGGCCAACGAGATGATGATGGAGGCCCCCCCGGGCAAGAATGACGACGCGGTGATCTCGATGCTGATCAGCAACGCGGCCTGCCACTACACACCTGGCGGTCGAGCCCCATACCGGGAGCTCGACAAGCTGAAGCTTGAGGATGCCGTGGACAGCAGTCGCTGGGACGAAGACACCTGGGCCCGCTACGAGGCGAAGAACCGGGGCGGGTTGGCTGGGCTTCTGAACCGCCTGATCAGCTAGCGGGAACGGAGCGCCTCGAGGGCGAAGATGTCGGCCGCCCGCTGCTCGGGCGACCCGAACTGCTGAAGGAGGGCTCTTTGTCGCTGGGCCTCAGCCAGGTCGAGGTCAACCGCATCTCTAATGGCGTCTTCGCGCCCCCAGCGCTGTAGGACGGGCGGAAGTGTCGGATGGGCGTAGTCGAGCGCCTCGTCATGGACTGGACGCCTGGCGCGATATGCTTTCCATGGAGTGGGGAACTCTGAAGCCCTCCTGGAGACCTCCTCCAGGTTTTCTGGAATTCTCATGGCTGTCGGATACGTCTCACTATACGCAGCCCTACGCCCCTCCTCGGGTACCCTCCACCTCCTTTGCGGAGGACCGTAGTCGTCAACGGAGCGAAACTGCATCCGAGGTGGCGGCGGACCATAGTCCACGTTCAGCGTCGGCTCACGATGAAGGCGGGAGGCCGTGTTCCAAGCACCGCCCGCGCGGCTCCTTACCTCGGCTTCATCTTGAGCTCTGAGTTGTGCTGCGGCCCGAGCCAGCGCTTGCTGGTAGTCCCGTGCGGCAGCGATGCCTTCGGGGGTGTACGGGAACTCGACTCCGTTGACGTTGGGCATGGCTGCTCCCTACTTCTTCTTGCGAACCTTCCCGAGGGTCTTCGCGAGGTTGGCCTGTCTCTTGGTCTTCGTGGACGCCTTGGAGCCGGGCTTGGTGACCTTGTTGGCGTAAGCCGCGGTGCTCATGCCTGCCCGCTTCGCTTTCGCTGAGAAGGCGCCCTTGTTCTTGGACGTCGCCTTACCGATCCACTTCTTCTTGGCTGGCACTTCAGAGCCCGTAGACGCCGCGCTTCACGCGGCGGATCGTCTTGCTTGCCCGCAGTGCAGCATTGAGCGTGTTGGGGTTCATGTTGAGCGCCTCGATGAGCACGCCCCTTCTCGAGGGACCGTTCTCGGTGAGGTACTCGATGATCGTGTCTTCGGCGCTTGCGTGAGCCCGGGGCACCTCAGGCACCTCAGCCACGGTGGTCTCCCACTTGCGGGGCTCTTGCTTGGGGACGAGCTGCACCTTTGAGCTCTTCTTGTGCTCGCCACGCCCCTCGGTGGGGACAACGACCTGCCCCGAGTCGCCCAGGTGCTTGAGCTGGTCGTCGCGCTCTTCCTTGTTCAGGAAGGTCTTGCCGCGGAGCTCGGGGGGTGCGCTCTCTCCCCAGGTGCCCTGAACCTTGGGAACCGAGGGTGCAGAGTCTGCCGGGTAGATCCGCCGAGCTCCGAGCCGGCCACAGCGCGGGCAGGTGACGTTTCGGAAGTCAGCGGCCTGGCTGTACATGTAGACGCCCTGCCGCGTGTGCCAGTCCCAGCTGTGTCCACACCAGGTGGGATGCTTAGCTTCGCGCGCCTCCTCGAAGGTGGGTTGCACGCACTGCATTGGGTAGAGGGGCATGTTCTAGTCCTATCCGGTCGGCCCGAGCGGTATCCCTCCTGGGCCAGGCCTGGGGCCCGAGCCTGCGAGGTCGCCGCCGGTCTCTGGGTTGAATCCGCTTCCTGCAGAAGGCGCCCCCTCGGCGGAGCTTTGCTGAGGAGACATGGCTGACTGCGTTGCCTGCTGCAGCTGGGCGAGGGGGCCGACGAGGGAGCGCCTATCCTGCTGGTAGATCGAGAATGCTCTATCGATGAAGTTGGGCAGCGTTTCCGCGGGCAGTAGCCCCTGCTGAACGAGAGGCATCAGCGTGGCCGTGGTCGTCTGGATGGCCTGAAGCAGCCCCATGTGTGCGATCTGCTCTTCAGCGGGATCGGTGGGCATGGTGGAGCCGGCCTCAATCTCAACGTCGTAGACGCCCTGGATGTCCGACGAGCTGAAGCGGATGAACTCATCCTCTCCGCGCTCACCGACGACACGCACCCACCGCTGCTCGTCCCAGAACTGTCGGATCAGGCTGAGCATCCTGGAGGCGCAGCCGGAGATGAACTTCTCCACAGCCTCGAGTCGAAGGCCAGCTCGTCCCTGGAAGCCCTGGTGGGCAGTCTTGACCTCGGTCGCGGTCGTGCCCTTTCGCCCGACGCCGCCACGTTGGTAGATGTCTACGCCCGACATCTCGTGCATGAGCCGAGACACAGAGTTGATGACATAGGCGGTATCAGACGGCTGCCGCGCCTCGGGCAGCGGCATGACGGCGTCCTGCACTCGGAGGCCTACATTGACCTCCTGGACGGCGCCGATCATCGGGGAGTTGAGCAGCTGGGAGAGCTTGCCGTCCTCGAGGGCGCCTGCCGCTGCGAGGAACTTGCCGCGCATCTGCTGGTTGAGCCGCTGCAGTGAGAGCATGTTGTCCCACAGCCCGTTCATCTCCTCAGCCAGGCCTTGGATGGTGCTCAGGTCTGCGATCTTCGTGGAGTAGAACTCCTGGGGGTTCCGAACGAAGTGCAGCACCTCGTAGGGGTAGCCGCGCATCTCGAGCGGATCGGGAATGTGCCGCAACACCGAGTCCTTCGGGTCGCCGGTCCCTGGGTTCCTGATCAGCCAGAGCACGTAGCGCTTCATGGCGCCGCCGCGCTGCCTGCGCCAGTAGCGGATCTCGTAGACGATCACGTACTCAGGATCGAAGCCGGGATCGACGTGCAGGTTGTCGTTGTCCGGGTTGACCAGGTCGCGTGGCACCTCTGTCTCGAGGTAGGCGTCTGCGACGGTCTCCTTGGGCACCTTGAATCGAGGGTCTGCGCGCAGGTCATCGAGCCGCACGACGAGCCTCTCGGCAACCCAGGGGCAATCCTCAAGGCGGTAGTAGCCCGGAGGCATGAGCAGGTTCCAGGGAGCCACGCGCGTGAGGGTCGGCTTGTCCTGTGGCTCCTCGGTGAAGATCCCCTGCTCAGCCAGGAGCTGCTCCACCACCTTCATCTCCATGTCGGGCTCGGTGGAGTCCTCTGGCTTGGGGATGTCGGGGCCGGTGTCGTAGTCCTCGGCGGTCCAGTAAGAGCCGCTTGGGTCGAAGCCGACCTTTCCGACGCCGATGCCGAAGAGCAGGGTGTCGAGTGCAATCTGCCTGGTCGTAGGGGTGGCCTTGATGGTCTCCCACACCCAGTTCAGCGCGTACTGTGCAATCCGTGCCGACTCTCGATCCTCAGGGCGGCGAGGGCGTACTCGGATTGACGGGTTAGCCCCGAGGATGGAGGGGAGGATCGAGTTGCTGGTCGAGAGAAGGTAGTTGACGCGGTCCGATCCCTGCACCGAGATTCCCGGGAGGTCAGAGCTCTGATCGTCTTCCGCCGCGTAGTCGCGGAGCACCTTCTGCCACGTGGGCAGATGCTCCTTCTCAATGACCTGCTCCGAGGCATGCAGCCTCTTTAGCCACATCTCGATTCGGTCCACGGAAAGTGCCACGTTGCGTGCCATTGTGCCGGATGATACCGAACAAATACCGATCGAAACAGGTTGATCAAACGGAACAACTACGGTTGACTTTCGACCATGTCGCGGTGGCGTGGTGCCACCTGGCAGGGAGAAGTGATGACCGACACCGTTGATAACTTCGACGGGATCCCCGGCGGCCTCAGTGAGGCGACGCTCGGGGGCACCCCCGCTCCGGAGACCGACGACACGCCGGGCGAGCAGTCAGCTGCACCCTCGAACGACTCGGATCTACCGACTGACCCTGAAGAGCTGAAGAGTGGCTATCTGCGCCAGGCGGACTACACCCGCAAGACGCAGGAGGTGGCTGAGCTTCGGCGCGAGCTCCGCTCGGAGCTTGAGAAGGCGCGCGAGCTGCGCTCCGTCATGCTTCAGGGCAACAGTGGCGCCCAACAGGCGCCAACGGCCGCCGAGGTAGAAGCCCCGCTGCCCGACCCCAAGGTCGACGCGAAGGGGTGGATCGAGGGCTACATCGCGCAGAAGGTCGCCGCAGGAGTCCAGAACGCCCTGGACAGTGCTGGCGTCAAGGGTCTGCGTGACGAGGTTCAGCCGCTCTTGCAGCGGGAGCGCCTCGGCTCCGAGTACCAGAGGTTCATGCAGGACTCGCCAGAGCTGGATCACTCCGCTCTCTCGGCGCAGGCCGGCGCGATCATCGACTCGGACTCGCAGCTGCGAGAGCTCGCGGAGACCAATCCCCGCCTCGCGGTGAATGTCGCGGCGAAGCTCGCACAGTCCCGGCTGGAGGCAGACCGGGCGAAGAAGAAGAACACGAGCCGCCGGGAGGCGGCACCTGTCGCTGCAAGGACAGCCAGTGTGGTCAACGGGGGTCAAGCAACGACCCTGGATGACGCATTCCGGCTGGCGCTGCAGCAGCAGGGGATCGAACCGACCTTCTAGGGAGAAGAGATGGCTTCCACGACCGCCACAATCACCTTTGATCGGCTGTACTCGACCACAGCTGCGATCCATCGCAAGAGCCTTGCGATGGAGATCGTTCAGTCGAATGCGCTCCTCTGGCACATGTACCGCCAGGGCGCAGTCACCTACAGCGGCGGCACCGAGGTTCGCCAGCCTGTCGTGCTCGAGCAGAGCGCGAACATCGGGGCGATTGGCCTCTACTCCACCTTCTCCACGACGCCTGAGGACGGGCCGACCATCGCGCGGTACCCGAAGTGGTACAAGAACCGCGCCTCGGTGGTCTTCGATGAGACCGAGCTCGGCCAGAACTCCGGCCCCGAGCAGATCCTCGACCTCCTCAAGACGAAGCTCGCGATCAGCAAGCAGTCGATGGTCAACGACCTGAACCGACAGCTCTACGCGGACAACGCCGCGACCCCCCTCGAGCTCAACGGACTGCAGTCCGGCTTCATCGAGTTCCGCACCCCGGCGACCCAGGTCGGAGTGGTGGGGTCAATCAACAAGGCGACCAACCCGAACTGGCGCAACCAGTACGGCACGATCACGACCTTCTCGACGGACGGTCTGCGGGTCTGGGAGCAGGTCTACATGGACTGCTCGGACTCCGGCACGCACCCGGACATCATGATGACCGACCCGCAGGTCTACCGCTTCTTCAAGGAGCTGGTGGCGCCCAACCAGGAGCGCAAGGACTCGGCGCTGTGGAACCAGGGCTTCGACAACCTGCTGTTCAACAACACGGCCGTCGTTCCCGAGCCGCAGCTGGCTGGCACCGGGCAGACCTACTTCCTGACGACGACCGGTCGCAGGATGGTCAGCGACTTCAACCTCAAGCCCGAGTACTTCAAGGCTCCGGGCAAGAACCCCGCCGTCAAGGGCTCCGCGACCGGTGTCGGGCTGCAGCTGGCGATCCTCCGCAAGGATGACTTCCGGATGACCGACTTCCGCTACCCGCCCGACAGCGACACCCTCCTCGCCCACCTGTTCTTCACCGGCATGCTCGTGACCTCCTCGGAGAAGCGACAGGGCGGTGTGGACTTCGGCGCCAACCCGATCAGCTTCTAGGAGATCGTCATGAGTCTGAACATCGGAGGAGCAGCCGACTCCATTGACATCGGCGTGCAGAACGACTCTGGAGCCTCACGAACCGTGGGCGACGTGGTGCAGATCAAGATCGGGGACGGGGGCTTCAAGTGCGGAGTCCCGGTGGTCGCCAACGAGCAGTGCCGCTTCCTGACCGGCGTCGTCGTCGGGCGGCCGGGTCACGTCTTCGCTGAGGGCGAGGACATGATGATGCGGATCTTCGGACCCTGTAAGGCCAAGTGTGATGCCACCGGCAACGTTCTCGCGGGCGGCACCCTCACGGTCGTCAACGGCGCGGACCACTTCACCCTGGCCGCGACCGGCGGCGCCCCGGCAAGTGCCGATGCCGCAGCGGTCATCCGCGGGACCAGCAACGCTGATACCGGCGGAACGATCACCGAGAAGCTGGTGGACGTCTGGCTCCACTGGCCGAACGGCTAAGGGGGTAAGCAATGGCTGTCGCAGCACACGTCGGGAAGGTCAGCAAGGACTACAGTCCTTATGGCTTCTCGATCATGGCCGACTCCATCGTGAGCCACACCGCCCAGGTGACGGCCGCGAGCACGGTGATTCCCGTGCTCTATGCCGACGATGTTGATCTCTACATCGAGTCTGGGCGGTTCACGGTCGGGGTGGTCGCAACGACCAGCGCGGGCCACCACTTCGGCTGGCGCCTCGCAACCTACAACGCCTCTACCGGCGCAGCCACTGGCGACGTCCTTCAGTCTGCGGTCCCTCAGCCGTCAGCTCTCACTGTGAACGTGTTCGTTGACCTTGGTGTCAACCAGAAGCAGGTCGTCGCCAAGGGCAACTTCCTCGCGCTCGTTCCGAATGATGCTGATGGCGCTGGGACGAACGCAGACGTGTCGGACATCACCTGCGCGATCCGTTACCGCCGGAAGGCGTAAACACGAGGGAGAGGTGCTTCCGTGAGACTTCTGGAGCTCCGGGAGCACCTCAAGCTCCGTCGCGCAAATCGTAGCTACACAGCTACGTCGCTGAACCGCTTCATCAACGAGGCATACCTCGACCTCGCCTCCAGGCGAGCATGGGGCTGGCTACGTCGGATGAGGCGGTACAGCACGGCTGCGCCGCTCACGGTCAATGTCACCGGCAACACGGGCTCCAGGAAGCTGGTCCCGGCCGGCGGAACGGTTCCCACTGCCTGGGGCAAGCGACTGCTCCTGGATGGCCGGATCTATCGGATCACGAACGTGTCCGCTGACGGCACCACCTGGACGGTCGACCACCCGCTGCATGCGGCGGCGGCGGTGAGTCCTTGGGTGGTGTCTGTGCAGGTGCTCTACGACCAGGTCTCGCTGCCTCGCTCCACCGACATCGTCGTTGGGGTGAAGCGGATCCAGGGGGGCTCAGCGAGCTCCATGACGGGCGTTGAGCCGTGGATGTTCCAGGACCGAGCTCGCTCATCGCTAGGCATGCCGACGCACTACTCCACGATCCGCAAGGAGCCGATCCCACCCCCGGAGTTCGCACCTCCGGGGCCCGTGGCTTCGGGTGGAACCACCGGGGGCCCTGGCGCCGGCACCTTCACCTACTGGATGACGTTCATCGACAAGCAGTCGGGGGCAGAGTCTGCGCTCTCGCCCCCGCTGGAGGTGACCTACACGACGGGCGAGAAGCAGGTCTTCACGGTGGCGCTGACCAACAGCTCGAGGAACGACTTCCTGTTCAGGCTGTACCGAAGCAAGAAGCACGAGACCGGCGAGGATCCCAAGCCGTACTTCCTCCACGAGAGCCAGGCTGTCGAGGAGGTTGTGACTGACGAAACGGGGGACCAGTACCTGGGCGAGCAGTCAGTGGACAGCGCCAGCTCGGTCTTCCTCAGCCTCTACCCAGCCCCGAACGCAAGCTACGACATGGAGGTCATGTACCAGCACCAGGTCGTGGAGCTCGGGGAGGACAACCACCGTCCGCTGTTCGATGAGGTGGATCACCCTGTGCTGATCGATGGGGCCGAAGCGTTGATGCTTCAGGCCTCGGACGAGTTCAAGGCCGCCCAGGTGGCCCGTGGGCTGTTTGATCAGGGTGTCTATCGCATGATGCAGCGCGACAAGCTCTCCCAGAACACGCTGACTCCGATCGCGTCACGGATGGGAGCGAGCCGGATCCGCGCTCCCTTCACGGCGGAGCGCTGGGAGTACCCCTAAGTGGCTGGCGCTCGAGGCCAGCAGGTCTACTTCGAGGCTTCAGAGGTTGCTGGCGAGGACGGCAGGGTCTGGCAGGCCCAGGGGACCGCGAACTCTACGACCGGGGTCGTCTTCACCTTGCGTGGGGAGGCGATCAAGGCGCCCGGCATCGCCTCGTTGACGGACTTCTCGGCTGATCCAGCGTGGCCCCTCACTGGGCCAATCATGTCTGTGGGTGCCTTCACCCACCACGGGATGACCGACATCCTGATCAACTACGCGGACAAGATCGCAGTCGTGCGGGGGAACAACCTGACGACCCTGGTCAGCGGCAGGACGGTGCCAGAGCACCCCCGCGACGCGCACCGCTTTGTGCAGTCTGGCGACGTGCTGATCATCCTCAACGGGCTGGACGCCAACCTGAAGTGGGACGGCCGGAAGATCACGCCGCTTGGGATCCACCCAATCCCTCCCGCCCCCGCGCCAGTGACAGACCCCGAGCAGAACATCCCCGACGTGGAGATGGTGACGACGACGATCGCACCATGGCTCACCCCCCAGATGCCCTTCGACGGCCAGAACTTCTGGAGCAGCAGGGCGATTGCCGGGACCGGCGCCAGGCAGCGCTTCCAGTACAAGGTCACCTGGGTCAACGACAAGGGGCAGGAGAGTGAGGCGTCTGAGGCGTCCGCAGCGGCTGTGGTGCCTGGAAACATCCCAGATCCAAGCGGCGGCAGCGGTCCGAACGTCTTTGGCTCGGGCGACCTGTTCAACATCCTCGTTACGGGACTGAGCTCAACGCCCCCGAGTGACGACATTGTCGCCAGGAACCTCTACCGCTCTCTTGACGGGAAGCTTTGGACTTTCGTGAAGCGGCTTCCAGGCACAACGACGGACACCTGGTGGGACTTCGTTGCTGTTGGCTCCGAGAGCACGGACACGCTGGCTGACGCGGGAACCAACAGGCCTCCTCCTGTGTCGCTGTGGGCCTGCCCCTTCAGGGGCCGGGTCTACTACGGGGGGAACAAGGACACTCCGTCGCTGCTGTACTACAGCCGCGACCAGGGCGGACGGGAGGCTGTGTCGGTGACCAGCTTCCTGGACGTGAGCACCCAGGACGGGGACGTGCTGACGGGCTACGCGCTCAGCCAGGACTACGTCGTCATCTTCAAGAGCCGCAGCATGTACATGCTGACGCACGACAAGACCGAGACCCCGATCCTCACGCCAATCACGCGGGGCGTTGGCGCCGTCAATGACCGTGCCGTCGTGGCCTTCGAGGGCAAGGTCTACTTCATGGGCGAGCAGGGCCTGTATGCCTTCGACGGCACGAAGCCGGTCCCGCTGTCTCGAGAGCTGAGCAGGCGCGTGGCGCTGCTGCCTCGCAGCGGCCTTGCGGATGCGTTCGCGTGGCTGGACGCGGAGAACCGCCGCATCCTGCTTTCGCTCGTGGCGGGGCCTGGTGATGAGAACAACGAGATCTGGGCCCTCCATGTGGACACGGGCGCAGTCTCTCGGATTGAAGACATGTCTGTGTACGCGACGGTGCCCTACAAGGGCCACAACATCGTTTCGTATTCGCACGGAGTCGGCCCCACCTACGACCTTGGGCTCTGGGCCTTCCGAGACAAGATTGGGGCGGCCTCGAGCTATGAGGGGCGCTTTGAGACTCGGTGGCTGACTCTCGACCGCCCAACTGCGGACAAGGAGTTCTTCCGGATCGAGGTCTTCTACGTGCAGCACGGCAACTACCAGATGGCGATCGACTGGTCGGTCGACTGGGATGAGCGAAAGACCTACAGCGCAGACGGCGTGACCCTCTCTGGGCCAAACGCGACCCTCTGGGACAACGGTGGGCTGTGGGACAACTCGCTCGGGTCGGACGGCTTCCCTGCGCGCTCCTGGGACTCTGGTCGCGTGCGCTCTGCTCGAGTGGACCTGCTCGCTGGCAGTGGGGTGGAGGCGAGGGGTAGGGCCATCCGGATCGGCTTCCAGACCTCTCGTGGCGCCACCCCCTGGCGCCTGGTCGGCTTCTTGTTGCACTACGCCGACCTCGGGGCCCGCCCAACAGCGATGGACGGTGAGTAATGCGAGCTCGCCTGCTGAAGCGGATCACTGAAGCGGTCTCCGAGCTCAACCTCGGGATCCCTGTTTCGCTGTTCAAGACGCAGCCCCTCCGGGCGATCAACCGCGCGCTAACACTCACCGGAGCCCCGCGGATCCCCAGCCTGCAGTCAGAGGCAGCCCTTCGGCGCGCGGCCTCTGCGCTTGAAGGGGCGGTGAGCTGATGCACTACCAGCGAAAGTACGACCTGGAGACCAACTACGTCGCCAACGCCGACACCCTCATGGAGGAGATGTATGGCGCAGTCGAGGGACTGAACGCCCTCGACCAGAACAACTTCGCGAACAATGTGGTCGCACCAGACGTGCCGATGGCGAGCTCAGCGAGCCCCTTGGCGCTGACGGTGGGCAACCTGACGCCAACCACAACGATCAGCCAGCGGGTCGGCAACCTAGCCCCCATCAAAGACACCTGGGTCACCAGCTCGTTCATGAGCCTCGCAAGCCCCGGCTTCGTGACGTTCACCACCACTGGCGTGCTCCGGGCAAAGATCATCGGCCGCGGGCAGTACCGCGAGGCGCTGGTCGCGCCAGCGCTGCCCTTCATGCAGGTCTTCGATGTCCGGCTCGTGATCGACGGCGCCCCCGGCAAGGTGGTGCATACGGCAAGCCTTGACGCCGAGGCTCCCGCTCCCGCAGAGGTTCGGATTGGCTGGTCGATCATCGAGGAGGTCTTGCTTCCGGCGGGCACGCACAACGTCGGGCTCCAGGTGCGAGACCGAAGCGAGAGCATGGGCGTCTTTCGGGATCACGCCACCGGCACCAACAACACCGGCTGGGTCGGCGTGATTGGGTTCCGACGATGAGCCTCAGAAACAGGATTAAGCCAGGGGACGCGCTCGACGCGAGCCTGACGCTGCAGAACTTCCAAGACATCCAGACCCTGGCAAACAACGTCCAGCCAAAGCAGATCGTGGACGGAAGCCTCGACACGAGGCACCTGACGGGGACCTGGAAGACGCTGGGGAAGGAGGTCGCTGCCGGCCCGCTGGCCCCAGCCGCGGGCAACCAGGTCGTTGTCGGCGCCGGTGGCAACTACACGACCTACAACAGCCAACCAATCCTCATCGTCGCCAGCTGCCAAGTTGAGTTCACCGCGACCCCAGCGGACCTCTCTTTGGACCTCTGGGTCGACGGCGCCAGCGTCTACTCCTTGAACTGGAAGGGCGGGAGGGGGGCGGCCACTGGCAGCCAGAAGTTCGTGGCGACGCTGCCCCACATCCTCCTGGGCGACGCGACGAACACCCGCACCATCCAACTCATGGAGACCGGAGCGGGCGCCGGCTGGTCGATCACCAACAGTGAGCTCGAGGTGCTGGTGGTGAGCCGATGACCCTCTACAACCCCAGCGTCATCGCCCCACCGCTCGCGAACGGGGACGCCTTCAGCTCCAGCCGGATCAAGGCGGCGTTTGATGATCTGAGCACCGCCATCAACGGGGCCGTGGACACGACCAACAACCTGGTCGTCAAGAGCCAGGTTCCGTACACCAAGTTTCACACAGGGGCGGTGACCGAGACCTTCACAAGCTCCTCGACGTCGTGCGCGAGCTACCCAGTAATCATCGACCGGACGCCAGCGGCGAACCTGTGGGGGGTGCGGCAGAACGACTATGACGTCGAAGACAGCGGGGTGGACTTCTACCTCCACGCCACAGCCACAGGGCTGCGCTTCGACGGCAACTGTGACCTGCTCAAGTGCAAGGACAATTGGAACTACATCACGGCCATTGTTACGCCCGTGGCTCTTGGCTACAGCTTTGCGCTTAGCTTGATCGTGGACGGCACAACGGTCCGCACTGTTGAGTGGGGCTATCCACAGAAGTCAGCTCGGATGGAGCGCCGCGGCTTTGCGCTGAGCATCTCCCACAGCGAGAACACCCCAGGGTCCGCCTA
>CEUX01070497.1_pt1 | contig 18885 bp, 26 predicted proteins | sample 531361 | NCBI WGS metagenome assembly CEUX01 (sample SAMEA2622736, study PRJEB7988) | marine metagenome | isolation source: saline water (ENVO:00002010), including
AGATTTTGTTGGAAGGTATGAAAATCTTGAAAATGATTTTAAAGTGGTTGCCGAAGAGATTGGAATAGCAGAAACTACTCGGTTACCACACGTTAATTCGACAAAAAGGGCTCAAAGACGACACTATTCAGAATACTATACAAGAGAAGCAAGAGAAAAGATAGCAGAAATATACGCAGACGACATTAAAATGTTCGGATACAAATTTGGTGAATAACATGAAGAAAGTTGAATTAAAAACATTTTTTGAAAAAATAGGTTATGATTGGAAAAAAGACGAAGAAACCATGAAGGTCATCTGCGGTCTCACAAAAACAAGACCTAAAGAAAACATAGAAGATTTTCGCTTTACCGATGGACACGAGCAAACCTTTTTTATGAAAGCGTTAGCCGAGCAGCATGGCTCGAAAAGCTTTTTTGAGATTGGGACGGGCAGAGGCACTGCTTGTTATGCTCTGTCGCTCTTGGATGGGATGGAAGAAATCGTGACAGTGGATGTAGTCCCTCACGAACAAAAGAAGCCAGAAGCAATTAATTACCGTCCAGTTATGGTATCTAATGCTGATTTATATGATATGGTTCCTTACGAGCAAAAGAGTAAAATTTCTTTTCTTATGAGGGGGGCTTTACCAAATTTACTGAGAGAGAGATCCGGTCACTTTGATTTGTGTTTTATTGACGGAGATCATGATAACCACCGAGTTATTATTGAAGACTATTATTTTTGCACCAAGGTCCTCAAAGAGGGCGGAGTCATAGTATTTGATGATTACCACCCAACTAGATTCTCGGTCAAGTCGATTGTTGATCGTATCTTAGAAACAGACACCAAATTAAACGCATACCTCATCCTGCACAGTGGGCACTTGTTCGACACAGAAAAGGCTGCTACTGAACGAGGGATGGTCGTGGTATCATATAACGATCTGGGGATCTAGATGGGTCTCGGGGGCTACCTTACTTGGACTGCCGTCTCTAGAGAGGTGGTAGAATCAGGCAAGGCCAAAAAGACGTTGCCTTGCGAGGTTCACGGCGGTCAGTTTCTAAAGATCGTAGAAAGCGACATATGGAAGAACAATCCATATATGACCACAGACTACAAAGAGTACCAGCAGGGCAACGCCTTACTGTTGCAACTAAATAACCCAGATACCAACTATTGCAAGGTTGATACTCCGACTAGGTGCGAGCAAAGATCTGATATGCACTGCATCCAGCAGATCTGCGATTACTATGGAATCCGGAGTCCAGAACTAAAGTGTGGTATTTATTTAACCGACGAAGAAAAAGCGAATGTTGAAAAAGTAACACAGGACTTACAGGATAAGTTTGTTGTTATTGAGCCTCACTCTAAGAAAGATTATACACCTAATAAAGAATATTCTTTTGATAAATGGCAGAATGTAGTAGATGCAATATCGCCGCATGTTCAAGTCGTGCAAGTGGGAAATAAGAAAGAAAGAATACTGAATAATGTTGTGGATTTGGTAGGCAAAACAAGCTTTAGGGAGGCTGCTGGAGTGATTGGTAAGTCGCGACTGTTCATGAGCACAGAAGGCGGGCTAGTCCACGCGGCCACAGCTATGGACACCACGTCTCTGGTCATCATGACTGGCTTTGGTGACCCTAAATTGTGGTCATATCCGCAAAATATCAACGTTTTTATAGGCAAGCATGGCCCTTGTGGGCTAAAAATCCCGTGCCAAGATTGCCTAAAAGACGTTGAAGAGCACGATGAAAAAGAGATAATTGATATAGTTTTGTCGCATTTGGGGGAATAATGTATCTTGTAACTGGCGCCGATGGCTTTATAGGTTCACATTTGTGTGAAAGGTTGAATAGTTATGTTGCATATGACGAGCCGTTTGAAACAGACAAGTTAGAAAAACAATTAGAACTTCCAAAAGCCGTGTTTCACTTGGGAGCGATATCATCGACAGCAGAGCGTAATACACAAGAATTAGCAAGGCTAAATATATTGTCGAGTTGCGAGCTTTTGGAGTGGTGCGTGAAACACGCTATTCCTTTTGTGTATGCCTCATCAGCATCAGTGTATGGTTTGGGAAACAATGGTTTTAGCGAAGACGCTCCCCTGACTCCGATAAACTATTATGCAATTAGTAAAGCGTCTTTTGATATGTTTGCTCTACAGAAATTAAAAGACAATCCAGACGCAAAGATTTTCGGTCTGCGATATTTTAATGTTTATGGTTCCAACGAGGGACACAAGGGAGATATGGCTAGCCCCGTTCATAAGTTTACCAATCAGGCCACGACCACTGGAGAGATTAAAGTTTTTGAGGGTAGCGAAAATTACGTGCGTGATTTTATAAGCGTTGAAGATGTGGTGGATATCACACTCGCTGCTAAGGACTTCAAAGAATCAGGAATCTATAATGTAGGAACTGGTGACCCTAGATCCTTTCTGGATGTTGCCCGCATCATCTCGGATCACACTGGGGCAAAAATTATTGAAATCCCATTTCCGGATCACCTCAAAGGAAAATATCAAGCCTTTACCAAATCTAATAACACAAAGTTGTTGGAGATGTGTGACCATACGTTCCTGACGTTGGAGGAAGGAATAGCCAGATATATTGACGGATTAGAGAGAGAATGAAAATAGGGTTTGTAAACGGTTGTTTTGATGTTTTGCATGTGGGTCATGTTGAAATGCTAGATTATGCTAAAAGTCTGTGTGATCATCTTGTTGTAGCGGTTGATACCGACGACAGAGTTAAAAAGGCTAAGGGCCCAAGCAGACCCTTTAACACAGAAAAGGATCGCCAGCGTATGCTTTCAGCCTTAAAATCTGTTGATGAAACTGCGACATTCTCCACAGACGAAGAACTTACGGCACTGGTTGAACGTTATGAGCCAGATATAATGGTAGTTGGTTCCGACTGGAAAGACAAAAGGGTGATTGGTTCGGAACACGCTAAAGAACTAAAATTTTATAGGAAAATTGATGGCTACTCAACAACAAAAATCTTGGAACGTTCTTCTGGTTGGTGACTCGTGCGAAGACGTATACCACTATGGTGTATGCGACAGGATGAGTCCCGAAGCCCCGGTGCCTGTGTTTAAGGAGACTGGTCGTGAAACCAAACAAGGAATGTCCTCTAATGTTAGGTTAAATTTGGAAAGCTTCGGCATCAATGTGACGCATTGGCACAATCACGAAAAAATTAGAAAACATAGATTTATAGAGGAAAGGTATAATCAACAATTGTTTCGTTATGATGAAGGGGAGAATACTCCCGCCCAGCCCTTACAGCCGACTATACTTGGAAGTTTCGATGCAGTTGTGGTCAGCGATTATAATAAGGGCTTTATAACCTCGGAATCGTTTAAGATTTTGCAAGAACAGTTGAATCCTTCAATACCAATTTTTGTAGACTCGAAAAAAGATAATCTTACCTGCTTTAAGAATTGTATTATAAAAATCAACGAATCAGAGGCGACCAAAGCTGTGACTGATTCGACACAAGAGGTTGTTGTTACGCTAGGAGGCGCAGGCGCCCGCTGGAAAGACGTTGTTTACGAAACAGAAAAGGTCGATGTTTTTGATGTATGCGGTGCTGGAGATGTTTTCTTGGCCGGCCTAGTGTATGGTTACTTGTATCGTAGGCACATTCCAGAGGCGATTAGGCTAGCTAACAAATGTGCATCGTTGTCGGTCACAAAAATGGGAACTTATGTTCTTACAAAGGAAGATATAAATGACTTATGTATTTGACATTGATAACACAATATGTTATACTAAGGATAGTAATTACGAGGGTTGTGTCCCCATACAAGACAGGATAGACAAAGTAAATGCCCTTTACGATGATGGGCATACAATAATTTTTCAAACAGCACGAGGTATGGGCAGGAGCGGAAACTCTTCTGCATATGCTTATGCGGCGTTTGAAAAGCTCACCAAACAACAGTTGGCCGACTGGGGAGTTAAACACCATGGTGTTTTTCTAGGAAAGCCGGCTGGTGATGTGTATGTAGACGACAAAGGATGCAAAGATGAGGACTTCTTTACCAATTAAGTTTGTTCCCAAAGGTTGGGGATTTGAAAAATGGATTGTAAACTGCGAAGAATATTGTGGTAAGTTGCTGTATTTTGTAAAAGGCAAACGATGCTCGTGGCATTATCACAAGCTAAAAGATGAAGTTTTCTACATCCAGTCTGGTAAGATGGCCGTCAGGTTTTCAGAGGAGGACGATCTGAACAACGCAGAAGAGGTAATCCTTGGCCCCGGTGATAATTTTCATGTATATCGAGGTCTCCGACACCAAATGACCGCGCTAGAAGATACCGAATTATTTGAGTTTTCAACACAACATTTTGACTCAGATAGTTATAGGCTCGTAAAAGGCGACTGATGAAAGTCTACATTAACAGAAAACCTGTTACTGGCCCTTGGGGCGGCGGCAATAAAACACTTACCGAACTCGGCAATCAGCTTATGGAGGCGGGTCATGAAGTGGTGTACCGCTTAAATCATGATGATATCGATTTAATATTTTGTTTTGACCCTCGCCCTAACAACGTGGGCGAGTGGTATCAAAGCATGCTAGATTACAAGAACGAACACAACACCCCGATTGTTCAAAGGGTGGGTGACTGCGGCACACACGGAAAGCCACAACTCACTGATCTGGTCAAGCAGTCTGTTCAATACTCGGACTTTATTATCTTTCCTAGCGACTGGGCAAGAAAACTGATTGGATTTGAGGGCGACAACTGTGAAGTTATTCACAATGCGCCCTTGGCGGAATTTCACAAGTCCAAAAAACAACAAACCAGAGAAGACGATGCGATCCGCATTGTTACTCACCATTGGTCCCCAAACCCAAAAAAAGGATATTCTTTTTATAAGCAGTTGGATGATTATATAAAAGACAATAAGAATGTTTCATTTACATATATTGGGCGATGGCCAATAGAGCCCTTGGTTAACTCTGAATATTATTCTCCCACCGGAGATAATGCTTTTATATCAAAGACGATATCTGAGTGCGACATATACCTTACGGCCTCCGAAGAAGAGGCTGGCGCAAACCATGTTTTAGAGGGTATGGCCTGCGGCTTACCTGTGGTATATCACACAAATGGTGGAAGTATACCGGAGTATTGTGGGGGTTATGGTGTTGGATTTGAAAATTTTGATCAAATGATAGAAGCTATTCAGGCAGTAAAAAAAGACTATAAACGATACAAGAATAGTGTTTTAGACTACGAGGATAGTGTTTCTAAAGCGATTGGTAGATATGTGGAGATTATAAATGGATTTTTCTAGAGGCAACCATGCCACACTTAGTTAATATTAGCATCGATGATGTGTCTCCGCATCCCATGTCTTCCGTAAAGGTACTTGATAGGTGCTATGAGGTAATTGAAGTCTTTCCCGATGTGAAATTCACTCTGTTCGTTCCTATGGCTTATTGGAGACAAGCGCCTCCCACCAGAACCGAGCAGCCGTTGGAGCTTCACTTATATCCTGACTTTTGTGATGTCTTAAGAAATCTACCAAAAGAAAACTTTGAAATTGGGTACCACGGCCTGTGGCATGGCGTACCGCCGCACAACAACAACGATGAATTTAAGGAGGTCGACTATGCGTTGGCCGACAAGAAACTCAAGGCGATGTTCTATGTTGAGCGCCTAGCCAACTTGGGCGGAGTGTTTAAGCCAATTTTTAGGCCACCTGCTTGGAGACTGTCTCCTGATGGTTTTAAAGCATGTCATGATAACGGGATTAAAATCTTTGCAATATCACCAAAAGAATATGCACAGAATGTTTATGCAGGTCAAGACAAAAACTACGATTGCGTCTACTATAACGTTAATCCACCTTTTGATCCCTTGCAGATGTATCCAAAGACTGAGATAGTGTATCATGCTTGCGAATGGGATCAAAACTACCTAAGCGTGGAAAAAACCAAAGAGTTAATAGATTTTTTAATGCAGCACGATAGCGGCTTTGTCCCGACTGTGTTTAGTTTTATGAAGGAGATGATTTAAGTGGGAAGAAGAGACAATTACATAACGATTGCTTACTTGGAATATTTACGCAAAACTGTAGATTTTAAAAAAATTAGAAGTATTGCTTGGCTTGGATGGACAGATGAAAACATCATAGTCAAGGACGTGTGTGATATGTGCCCAAACCTTGAAAAAAGCCACATGTATGATATTGATACGTCTATAAATGATCAAGTTATTAAATGGGATATTAACAAGAAATGGAATATTTCTGGTTATGATTTGATCATATGTCTTAGAACTTCTCTCTTTGCAGAGAGCGCGCAACACTTTGTTTCTGAACTAAAACAAACAGTCGAAAACAATAAGGTGGTAATTTTTGATTTTATGCTACCAGAGCTTCGCCCACTGATGAATTATTCATCTACCATACGAAAGCAAGTAGTGGAAGGTTTTGGCCTGCCCCAAAAAGCCAATGCATTCCTTAGCTGGCATGTCCCAGTGATCCGTGAAGTCATGCCGGAGGAATATTCCGAGGCTCATAAGAATGCTATTAAATCTTTTCAGGAGCGCGGCGGACTGAATGCATTGGTCCAGCCAACTTTTACCAAGATAGATTTTTATCGCAAAGGGATCCCCGCCACCGGCGGAGGAGGGTATTCTTTAATGCCCAAGTTTGATAAAATATACAAATCCTTTTACAAAGAAGAGGTGGGTGTTGATTACGATACCGACTCTATGATTTATGTAGTCCAGACGCCTGATGTCTTTTTAACAGAGGAGATGCTTCGTGATAACGGCATCTCCTTAAAGCATCCCCACTTCTTATGTGCTTTTAATCTGGAGCCAGAAACACACCAATCGGTTTATGACGCACCGGATTATCCAGAAATGTGGTCTTTTACATTAGCTGTGATAGAGCGAGAGTAGGGTATGAATTTTATTTTATCGGAAATGACCTTTTTGAGATATTTTATGCCTCTCATTATCGAGGGAAACCACAGGGGTATAAAATCTAAGATGTATGTTGGAAAGAACAACAAGTACAACAATCCACGCATATTTCTTGATCACTTGGAGCGGCTGTCTAGGAAACATAATTTCGAAATCCTAGAGATTCAGGATGCAGACAAATGCACAGGTATCGTCTTTTTGATAGAGGGTGTCGGTTGTGATAGACTCGATCGATCAAGAACAACGACGGTATCGATGACCTATATGACTGATTATTCTGGCTTGTATGACTCATACGTCGACAAAGTGGATCACATAATATTCCCCAGCAGATACTTCGCCGAGATATACAACAAGAAGAGTCCAAAGAACTTGTATCTGGGATCTCCAAAATATGACATAACACTGGATAAAAACGAAATAAATGAAAAATATAAGTTGACAAATAATAAAAAAGCGCTTATAATATACCCTAAGACAATATATAAATCCAGTGTTGACTTGGACAGAATATACTTCATTCTTGAGAATCTGGGGTATGATATAGTGGTTAAAAGCAGAGGCAAGGATCCTGTTAATGATAAAAAGCACAAAGGGGATGCTTACTACTCTGATAAGTCTTGGTATCCCCACACGACGATGGAGCTTATTGAGGTCAGCGACATTGTAATCAACTTTAACTCTACAGGCGTAAAAGAATGTGTTCTGTTAAGGACTCCTTTGATAAATTTTAACGTGAAGCCGTGGATGCCTCTGAAAGAGTTGTACGATTATGAATATTGTCACAAATTCCAGAAAGATTTTGAGGATAAGGAGTTTGAAGATGTGGTTAATGATTTGACCAGCAAAGACCTAACAAAAGCTTTCGATACTTCAATACAAGAGCACCTGTTTGCGGGTGATTCATCAAAAAGAATTTTAGATTATTTGGAATTACTATGAATATAGTCGCGATTATCCCTGCCCGAGGCGGCAGCAAAAGACTCAAAAAGAAGAATATTTATCCCATTTGGGGTGAGCCGATGCTAAGTTGGGCGGTCAAAGCCTGCAAAGATTCCAAGTATCAGATTAATCCTTGGGTTAGCACGGAAGATGAGGAAGTTGCAGAGGTTGCTAGACAGTGTGGAGCTAAAGTAGTCATGAGAGACCCTAGCTTAGCCGACGACAAGACTTACAAGCAAGTTGCTATCAGGGCCGCGGCTCGCGAGATAAACGCCTCAGAAGGCGCGCCAGACGTTTATATTTCTCTACAGGCTAATTCTCCTCAAATTAAGGCTGAACATCTAGATGGGGCGATTGAGGTTTTCTTGAAATACAAAAGAGATGAGGTTTTTAGCGTTGACGCCAACTTGATGCAGAACGCAGCCTTTAGGATTTTTAAGGGAGACTACGTTTTCCAAGAGGATTTAAGTACAAATTGTGGCGTTTTTGTTTGTCCGCTACACGATGTACACACACTAGAAGACATTCAAGAGATAGAAGGAGAAGATAATGGGAAGAAGTGACCCGCACATGTTCCGTCTTTACACGGAAAATATAAAGCCTCGCGGAGAGGTTGCACAGTTGGGCTCAACAGATAATCGCGTCTTCAGGGGCGAACTATTTGACCGAGGGCTGGATAACTGGGAAATCAATTCAGATTGGGAGTTAGGCTCAAAGTATGATACTATTATTTGTACTCGCTGTGCTTATTTCGCCAAGGACCTTATAAGTTTTTTTAAAAGAGCCCACGATCATCTAGAAGATGGCGGCGTTCTATATGTTGACTTTGGTGTTGGAGATCATTGGAGATACGACAACTATAAAATCGGCTGGAAGAAAGACGGAGAACAGGAGAGTGCCTATTGGGATGATAACTATCTGTGGTCTTCTGTTTGGGACGACAGCCTGCTAGAAGACGAAGAATTCAAAAAGTTTAGCAAGTATGTGGAAAAGAAGGGGTACACCGATGTTAAGACGGCGCTGTTTGATGAAACCCCAGAAATTATGGAATTAGATAAATTAAAAGATATGTTTGATGTAACTTATGAGACGCTAACCTTGTGGGAAGAATCCCCGCAGTTTAATGTTTTGTTAAAATGTGTTAAAAGAGGTTGATATGAAAGAGAATGTTCACTTTATAGATTGCGGCGCCAATGTTGGTATTGCAATTGACTGGGCTTACACAAAGTATAATTTGAGGTCTAAAGATCAAAAACTGGTTAGAGTAGATGCCTTCGAGCCGGAAGTTAAAAATTACATCACCATGTTGCATAAGTATTCTCACGAAGAACTTCAAATCGATAATCTAAACATTCATCTAAAAGCAGTGTGGACAACAAACGAAATCAAAAAATTCTTTGTTCAATTTTGGGGCACCAGAACCGGTTCTTCGCTCATGAGCGACAAGGAACAAAGTATCAAAACTGGCCAAGTTTTCAACAGTCGATATTTGGGAACTGATCTAGATCACCAACATGCTGACGGAAAAAAGTTTTATTATACCGACAAGAGCGGAGAAATAAGATCTCTTGCCGACATGAAAATCGAGTATGCAGGACCATTCTCTGTAGCTCAGTGTGTGGATTTGTCGGAATGGATTTTTAAGAATGTGTCGAAAGAAAATTATAATGTTCTGAAGATTGACATCGAGGGAGCCGAGTACCCAGTGATAGATCATCTATTAAAAACCGGCGCCCACGAGTACATTGATGAGTGGCTTGTTGAATTTACGGCAGAAAAGAAAGTCCCAGAAAGCTACGATCAAGGAGTTATCGATAAGTTTATGGCTATGAATCCAAACTATGTTGATTGGGATTCGGAAGAAATGATTGAAAAATGGAACAACGGGACGCTATAGGAAAGATTATGTCAGTTTATATTATTAGTGAGTTATGTGGTCAATGGGGCGGCTCTGTTCGTCGGGCAGAGCAGATGATCCTGCAATCAAAACTTGCAGGCGCAGATGCTGTGAAGGTGCAGCTATGGGATACATATCGAATGCCCGGTGATAATCGAGAGCTTTGGGAGCACTTGGGAATGACCAAGGAGCAATTCTTGCGATTGAAGGAGTTTGCCGACAATCTTAATATTGATTTCTTCGCTTCCCCCTTTCATCGCGACAGGTTCCAGTGGATTCTAGATACCGACATCAAAATTAACAAGATTGCTAGCTCAATGATTGAGTGGGATTTAGATTTTTGCCGTGATATGGTCGGTGATGGTATGTTAACTTATTGTTCACTAGGCAAGTGGGACAAGGATGAATACCCATTTAAAAGCAGTAATGTAAAGTATTTTCATTGTGTGGCCAAATATCCTCACACAGAGGAAGAGGCGTTGGATCTTATGCCGGAGAAGTTTGATAATGTTCTCGTTGGCTACAGCGATCATTCTATCGGCATTGAGGCTTGCAAAGAAGCTGTCCGCCGCGGCGCTACCGTTATTGAAAAACACTTCACAACAGATAAGAAGCTCCAATGTAAGACAGAGAGCGCACATATCTGCTCTATGACTATGAACGAATTGAGAAATCTGAGAGATTTTTGTGAAAAAAATAGAACTACGGATCAATGATAAGACAACGGATCAGGACTTTTATCCAAATCAAACAGCGATTATAATAGTTGATGTTTGGAATGATCATTGGTGTGAGTATTATAAAGAGTTGAATAATAAATTAGCTCTGAAGATCGGTGCATTTGTTGAAAAAGCTAGACAAGCAGGGATGACGATAGTGCATGCACCCTGCTCTTCCCACTCGCGATATCACTCCGAGTCGCACTCCTGCATGCCGTATTATCAGGGCCACCCCGCTCGCAAAAACGCTAATTTTTCTTACTTTATTTCTGATAATAGTATTTCGCATCACCGACGCACCGGCCAACATCCAAAAGATATCTTTTTTAAAGGAGTTAGGCAGACGGGAGGAAAATGGTGTACCTGCACCCCCGGATGCAAAAGAGTTTGGCCACGTCCATGGAATCGACAACACGATGCAATCAGTATATCTGATAAAGATTACGTCTCGGATAGCCTAGAAGAGATAAAAGCCATACTAAAAGATAATCAAATTCATAGAATTTTTTATGCCGGAGGCGCCTTAAATGCTTGCTTAATAGACAGGTCACTCGGTATGTGTGCTGAATACGAGGGTGTTTATAGTAATTTTATAAGAGATCTTACCGCATCGCACATCCCTCGCGATGAAATATTCAATGTAAGCCCCAGTAGTACATCTGCCGAGAATAACCAATACTGGCACGGCTCCGATCTCAGAGCAAAGTTTAAACATTTAGCCTCAAAGTATGATGTGCCGCTCCAAGGCCACAACAAGGTGTTGGTTTATGATACGGCCCACGAGATTCAATCAAAATATATCGAGGAAAAAATGTGCCCATCAATTTTAAGCAAGGAGTTATTGGATGCATGCACCCCCTGAAAGCGTTTTGATTATTGCAGCGCACCAAGATGATGAAACTATTGGATGTGCCGGAACAATTAAAAAATGGTCAGCCTTGGGAACAAGGGTGAACGTAATATTCGTTACGTCCGGTAACACTGGAATTGATCACAGCGGAGAATATAGTTCAAAGAACATCGTCTCGGTAAGAGATGAAGAAGCTCGGAAAGCTAAGGAGATCTTGGGAATTGCATCGATCCAATGTTTGAGCGAGGATACCCAGTGTGTGGAAAACACACAAGAATTGTTTCACGAGATTATATCATCCATAAGATTCTATAGACCAGAGTTGGTTATAACACACGCTCCCAACGATAAGCACCGAGATCACAGGGCTGTGTCGGAGATTGTAAAAGAGGCATGCTGGAAGGCAAACGAGATGATACACCCTGAATTGGGAATGGTTCACAAAATAAAAGACCTTTGGGCAATGGAAATACTTGACTTATTGCCTAAAGTGGATTATGTTGTAGATATAACGCAAACTTATGAAAGCAAAGTAGAAGCCATGAGAGTGTACAACTCACAGCAAGAAATCATCAGTGGTATTTTTGACCACATTGATGGGATAGCAAAAGTGAGAGGATATGCTTTGGGTAAGAAATATGGCGAGGCTTTTATGCGTCTGAACCTGCTCCCGGTTGAAATGTGAAAGTAGTTGTAATAACATCCAATCATCTTAGGCACATGGCATATGCAAAGATGCTGTGCGACAAGATTAAGGTGTCAAAAGTCTTTATCGAGGAGAAACCGGCCAGTGATCGTTCTGGAGCTTTACAACTGAGGGAGAGGGAATATTTTGCTTCTGTGTCTGGCTGGTTACCCGATGTTTTTACCCTGTGTAAGAAAGGCGAGATAAATCACCGCCGCGTAGAGAGGGAGATCAGGAAAGAGGAGCCAGATATTATATTTGTTTTTGGTAGTAGTCTCCTGAAGGAAAACATTTTTTCAATCCCAAGTCATGGATGCATAAACATTCATACTGGTTTGGTTCAATACTACAGAGGGGTTGATAGTGCGTTTTGGGCTTTACATGATGAGCGACCCGACAGAATAGGCGTGACGGTACACTTTATAGACAAATCAATTGATGCTGGCGATGTTATATTGCAAGCTCGACCATCTAATTTATCCACAACAGATGACTTGGATGATGTCTTTTTAAAAAATTGCATTTGTGGATTCGAATTGGTATGCAATAATTTAGAGGACCTTCTGGAAGGGAACATAGAGACAAAGCGACTATCATCTCGCGGGACTCTCTATCAAATAAGAGATAAGACTCCTGCTAAAATTCTAGAAGTTGAGAAAAAAATAGTTAAAGTTTTGGGTGATTATTGTGATTGACGTACTGATGTCGGCATACAATGCCGAAAAAACCATAGAAAAAGCGGTTAATTCTGTTCTAGACCAGACATACCAGAGGTTCAACCTGTATGTTTTTGATGATTGTAGCACAGATTCAACCCATAATATTCTAAAGCAGGTAAGGGATCCTAGACTGACTATGATTCGTTCGAATAAGAATATAGGAACTTATGCTTCGAAGAATTACATGTTAAAAAACTTTTGTAAGTCACCTTACATAGCACTTCACGATGCCGATGATGTAAGCGGCCCCAGAAGACTACAGCTTCAAATCTTGAAAATGCGAGCCCGACCTGATCTAGCTTGTCTTGGAACCTCAGTCAACGAGATACTAGTTGACTCTGGACCACACACGATATCGGATAACCTGTTCTCGGGCAACGAAAGAAAGAATGTATACCCATCGGTTTTACGCAAAGAAGACATCAGCCACCTAGTGAATTTGGAAGACGACAAGGTGTATGATAATTATTTAAAATTTAAGTTCTGTAAAAACGGATCTGTGTTGATGCGCGCAGAAATATTGCGTCAACTCGGAGGCTGGGACGGAAGAACTAGGATCGCCGCAGACACTGACTTGTTCATTAGAATTTTGGGCTTGAGCGAAATTCACAATTTAAAAATAGCCCTTTATGATCGGTTCTTCCATCAGGAATCACTCACAGCATCCAAGCAGTATGGTATTGGGTCAGACACAAGGAAAGAGTACAATCTGGGAAGAAAAGAAGTTATTGAAAGAACCCTTCAATCGGACCCTGTTATCAGGGACATGTGGTACCCGGAGATTGAAGTATGTGTGGGATAATAGGGTCCACCAAGTATAATGTTACAAGGAATACCTTAAATTCCTTAAGTCATCGAGGCCCTGATGAACGTGGCCTCATGGCTGGTTTCGATGATAAGTTGTCTTTTGGGCACACTCGGTTGTCTATATTGGGGCTAGACGGTGGCCAACAACCGATGTCCTCTGTAGATGGTACTGTTGCGATATCATTTAATGGAGAGATATATAACTATTTGGAACTCAAAGAGACGCTCCGCACTGAAGGGGTGGAACTGAACTCCGGATCAGATACAGAGGTTTTGCTAAATTATTATCTTATTTTTGGCCTAGAGAAAACCCTTGAGGACGTTAACGGTATGTTTTCCTTTGCCCTGTATGATTGGGTTATAGACAGTTTGTTTCTCGTAAGGGACAGGGTTGGTATCAAGCCTTTGTTTTATGCGGCAGAAAAAGACGGCATCACCTTTTGCTCCGAGATAGGCCCTGTAAAAGAGATGCTGGGAATTGAAAAGCTTAGCATTGACCCAGTAGCGGTCTCGATGTTTTTTAATACTTTTTATATTGCGTCTCCAAATACGATTTGGAATGAGATAAGATCCCTTGAGCCGGGACACTACATCGATTATAGTTTACGAACGAAAGAAATGAGGATGAAAAAGTATTGGTCTTTAAGTCCGCAACAAAGAACAAGTAGAGATTTAAAAGAGTTTGAAGATTTATTGAAAGATTCTGTTAGACTTAGGATGAGGAGCGACGTTCCTTTTGGTGCTTATCTATCAGGCGGGATAGACTCCTCACTAATCGTAAAATATATGTCTGCAATCGATAAGCAATGTAGCACATATACTGCCGAGATAAAAGACAAAGAACTAAATGAAAAGGAATATGCAAATAGGGTGGCCGAGAGGTACAACACAAGACACACCAACATTGAAGTAGAATACGGCGAGATTAAACTTAGCTTCCTCAGGAAGATGGCTAGGACGTTCGGACAGCCGTTTGCCGACTCTTCCATTATACCGACCTACCTTATCTCCAAGAAGATCTCAGAGAGCGTTGCAGTGGCTCTAGGTGGCGACGGATCGGACGAGAACTTTTGTGGCTACAACAAATACGATTACACAGACAAGTCGATTCAAGACAAGTTTTTTAGGAACCAAGACCTCAGCTTTTTAAACGACAAGTATATCAGCAACACATACGATTATATGGTATCCAAATTACCATATCAGACTGAAGATCCGCAAGAACTTATGCGTCTAATGGATATTAGATTCTTCTTGGAGGGCGATATTCTTCAAAAAGTCGACCGCTTAAGCATGGCAAACTCTCTGGAAGTCAGGGTTCCCTTCTTGGATCACCGGATTTTAGAGTACGCAAATCGTCTTGATTATGACTTATTGTTTGGAGACTTGAGAAAAGAAGTTCCCAAAACGGTGCTTGAGCAAGACTTCGACAAAGACTTCGTTCACAGAGACAAGATCGGGTTTATGTTGAACGTAGATGAGTGGATACACAAGTTTGATGATACAATTAATAACTCAAAATTGTTGCACTCTGATCTATTTCGTGTTAAGTTTAATATAGAGAATGTAAAGAACTCTTATTTAAAGTTCGCCATTCTGATGTTTGTTTTGTGGTACGAGGAGAATTATGAGTAACCCCAGTGTATCCATCATAGTCACAAACTATAACTACGGAAAATATCTCCCCAGATGCCTGAGGAGTTGTTTGTCCCAAAGGGGCGCCAATTGCGAAGTGATTGTGGTGGACGACGTGAGCACAGATAATTCTATATCTATCTTGCGTCCATTTGAAGATAAGATTCGAGTTATCAAGAACGAAAAGAACATTGGTGTCGCCGCGTCTGCTAACGAAGGCTTAAAGATGTCCAGAGGGCAGTTTGTTATTCGCGTCGATGCAGATGATTTTGTTAGCGCGGATATGGCCTATTTTATGAAAACATATTTAGAGGCTAACCACGATGCTTTTTGTGTGTCGTGCGATTATGTTTTGGTTGACGATCATGAAAACGTAATCGAGAGAAAGTATGCCGAGAAAGAAAATATTTCTTGCGGAATCATGTATCGCAGAGATTTGCTTCTTGAGTCCGGAGGGTACAACCCGGAGATGCGACACAGAGAAGAAGAGGAATTGAGAAAAAGATTGGGTGATTATTATAGAATACACCATTTGAGAATACCATTCTATCGCTATAGAATGCATAACCATAACAAGACCAAAGAACCAGAGTACGAAACTTGGGAAATATAAGGAGAACAATATGTCTAGATGTTTAGTTACGGGACATAAAGGCTATATCGGGTCTAGATTAGTCGAACGATTAGAAGAAATGGGTCATGAGGTTGCTGGAATTGACCTCAAGGATGGAGAGGATATTTTAGATGGCTTAGAAAAGTTTATTGATTTTAAGCCTGAGTATATTTTTCACCTCGCATGTATTCCCCGAGTCGGATACAGCGTGGAACAACCAGTACACACGATGATCAACAACGTTATTTCCACCAGCATTGTTTTGGACTTTGCGAAAAAGATGAAGGTGAAGAGGGTGATTTACTCCGGCTCTTCATCAGTTGTGGGCAACGGAAACGGACCAACAAATCCCTATGGATTACAGAAGTTGATATCAGAGATGGAGGCAAAACTTTACGCCCACCTGTATCGTGTCGACACAGTAACCCTTAGGTATTTCAACGTTTATTCGCCCTGTCAGAAGGCAGAGGGTCCGTATGCAACCGCTGTAGCAAATTTCATGCAGTTTATTCGAGATGGTAAGAATCCGTTTATCACCGGCGATGGAGAGCAGAGAAGAGACATGGCGCACCTAGAAGACGTTGTGTCGGCTAATATATTCGCTATGCAGAGAGTCATCGGCTTCGGAGGAGCAGTGTTTGATGTAGGTACCGGGGACAATATTTCCCTGAATGAAATCAAGGACATTGCAAAAGAGTATTTCCCAGAGGTCCAGTTTGATTATAGGGAAGCTAGAGTTGGAGACGTGTTAGAAACCAAAGCAAAAATCTCTAGGCTCACCCAAGAAACGTTTTGGAAACCGCAACATCAGATTGAAGAAGGTATAAGAGACTGCTTTCAGAAACTAAAGATAGAATTAGGGGGCTCTGGTGAGCAAAATTAATATTGGAATTATAGGATTTGGGTTTGTGGGATCATCGGTTGCGTATGGTTTTTCACCCCAAACTGGCTTTGATCAGGCTGATATTCGAATTTATGATAAGGACCCAAGCAAGTCAACACACACAATGAAAGAGGTCTTGGATAATTCAGATTTTATCTTCTTGTCCGTGCCGACACCTTCAAACGTAGATGGGTCAATTAACGTTTCTATTTTGCATAACGTACTCGAAGAGATCGATGACCACGGCACCAAGGAAGGGTCTATTGTGTTGGTTCGATCTACAATTGTGCCCGGAACGACCCGAAGTTTCGAAAAGAAGTACAAGAATATCACCTTTGTGTTCAATCCAGAGTTCTTGACCGAGCGCTCTGCAAAGTTTGATTTTATCAATCAAGCAAGATTTATTCTTGGGGGCGATCCAAAAAACACAAATAAGGTCGCCGAGTTATTTAGAATTAGATTTGGAAGTTCTACGCCAACCATTGAGACGAACTTTGAGACAGCAGAATTCATCAAGTATATGAATAACTGTTATTTTGCTACCAAAGTTTCGTTTATGAATGAAATGAAGCTTATCGCCGATAAGAGTGACGTAGATTGGAAAACAGCCGTTGATGGTTTTGTGAGGGACGGAAGAGTGGGCCATTCTCACTTAGCAGTGCCCGGACCTGACGGCAGAAAAGGATTTGGAGGAAGTTGTTTCCCCAAAGACATACAGGCCCTGATTAGACACTCAGAGTCTGTTGGAGTTGATTCTTGCGTTCTTAAGGGAGCGTGGGAAACAAACTTAAATGTTAGACCAGAGAGAGACTGGGAAAAACTATTAGGAAGAGCTATTATTAAAGAGGAGAATTAAAATGGCTAGTGAAATGAATCTATCTGATCAGGCATTGGGCGCACTTATGATGGCGCTCCAGCGGTCTTTGATGGAGCAATCAGATATTGTTCCGGTGTTGCAAGGCTTTCGGTTTAAGTTATCAGATGAGGGGCTCGTGGTCCTAAATCCACCGATTGTTAAGTTGTCCGAAGATGAAGACGACGAGGAAGAGCACCCTAGTGCCTAGATACGATTACAGGTGTAGAGAGTGTGGTGTGGAGTTTACCATATCACACTCAATACACGATAAATTAACTTATTGTGGTGATTGTAATACGGAAGAGGCACTATTTAGGATGGTTACGGACTTTAACACGACAGGTATAAGTCCTTCTTCTACCGAAACCAAACAAAAGCCGGGTAAGGTTGTTAATGAGTTTATAGAAAAAACCAAGCGCGAGGTTTTTGACTACAAGAAAAGTATGGAAGAAGACGTTAATAATATTAAGGATATGGGGGAGTAATGGAAACTATTTTACTTGTTGTGTACGTGATATCAATATTGCTTAACGTCTTTTTGTTTCTTTATTTGCGGTATCTGATACCACAGATCTACTTTGTATCCGAGAATATAAATTCTTTGGTTAAAAATGTGGTGCAATTTCGCGATCACCTAAGCGCAGTTCACGAACTAGAGCGATTTTATGGAGATGAGACCCTCGGTAGGCTTCTCAGACATTCAGTTGGCTTGGTCGAAGTGCTGGATGATTTTGAAGATATTTATATGTTAGCCGACGAAGAGGAAGGCGAAAATGATGATGAGTACGAGGAGGGAGCCGATGAAGGACAAGACGAAGAAGCCGCCAGTCCGGAGACGGCGTAGAAGAAGAGGAAGTGGTAAAAAATACTTTACCCAAGTCCACGAAGATGCAATCTTGGAATATGTTGCAACTGATGATATAGCAGTAAGAACCAGATTATACGTTAATTACATAGGTCCAGCATTTAATGAAATGGTGGATAAAATTGTATATACATACAAGTTTAATAGCTTGCCTAATATTGATTCTCTAAAAGACGAATGTAAGATTTGGTTAGTTACAATCCTTGATAAGTACGATAAGGGTAAAGGCTCAAAGGCGTTTTCCTATTTCTCGGTTATTACAAAAAATTGGTTCATTGCACAGACCAAAAAGAAAGCCAAAAGAAATCGGCAGGAAGTAGAGTTGGGAGAGTTGTCCAAGGACTTGGAACTAAAATATATCTCAACTAGTAACCCGTACCAGAAGAAAAGAGAGAATCAAGAGTTCTTTAATTTGTTGAATAATGAGATAAACAGTTGGGAACACGACAACATGAAAGAAAGCGAGAGAAAAGTTCT
>CEUX01035011.1_pt1 | contig 18866 bp, 13 predicted proteins | sample 531361 | NCBI WGS metagenome assembly CEUX01 (sample SAMEA2622736, study PRJEB7988) | marine metagenome | isolation source: saline water (ENVO:00002010), including
TAATGCTTTTTCTTTGTAAGTTTTTGCCTTAACTATATCATTAACAAGTTTTCTTCGTATTACATCAAGCTGTCTAATTGTAAATGTTTTTAATTGGTAGGCTAATCTGCTACCACCACTTTGTAAATATACTTGAGGCATCTCAGATTGAGTTACTGGCTGGTGATCTAATAGTTTATTAAACACTAACATCTGAACATCTTCAGTAATCTTACCTTGTTTTAAATCATTTATAAGTTTTTTTATTTTTTTAGAATCTTTAGAATCAAAGTATTTATCTATATCGTTTGATAGTTGTTTAGAAGGTTTCCCTTTTTTAGCCTCTTTAACATATCTATTAAAGACTCCATTGATTAATGTTTCTTTACCCAGCCTATCAATCTTAGCTATACCAACAATTTTAAATATCCTATCTACTGCACCAGCTAATGGTGTTGAAGATGTGAATTCTTGTCCTATCTTTTCTATTCCTAAATCTTCTATTTTTATTTTCTTTTTACTTAATATTGTTTTTATTGTTTGAAATACTCCAGCTTGATCAAATGCATAAGCAAGGTCACCAAGCTGTGTGATAGCAGATAAAGGGTTTCCCATAGTCATTATATAAGTAGAGTTTTTAATAGCACCAATTACTCTACTTGTAACTGCTGGATTTATTCTTGCATTTAATATTTCTTTAATAGCCATTTCTTGGTCTTGAGTTAAAGGTGTTTCCTCATTAACCTCTCTTATATATTTAGCAATACCATCTTCAGTTAATTCATTCTTACCTAAAAAGTTTCTTTTCTCAATAACATCTGTCATTTGCTCTACGTGATTCATCATCGCTTCAGATGAATGTGCATAGTATTCATTCATATCATTATCAACTAATTTTATAACTCTTGGCTTTGCACTACCCGGCTTTCCTTCATTAAGAGTTTTATATCCTCTCATAATCATATTAATAATATGTTCTTTTTCTGTGGGGTCTAACTCTTTGCCTTTTTCTTTAATTGCTTGTTTTTCTAATTTTTTATATAGGGTTTGTAGTTTAGGGTCTAAGCCAAATATATTTTCTCTAAGTCCATCTAAGTCTTTAACTTGTCTTGGAATGTAATTTTCTATATAACCAAGTTCACCACCAGAATCAACATACTCTTGACCTATATCATCAAGCATTTTTCTTAATGCATTATATTCTCTTTTTAATTTATACTTAGTTAATAATTCATTTATTTTAACCTCGTCAGCATTTTTAAATGCGAGGTCTAAATGATAATAATCTTCTTGTGACATAGACTTTGCTTTATCGTAAAAGTTTTTAACAATTATTCTTCTTTTTCTTGTTTTTGTTAATAACCTATACTCAAAGTCTCTTAATGCTCTTTTAAGTTTTGGGTGGATTTTTTCTAATGCTGATGATATTGGTTTTAGAACTTTTTCTAAACTGCGACCAGCTTTGTAATTTATATTAAATAGTTTACTTATAGAGAACTTAGATTCTCTTGGTGGCTGACTATATATCGTTTGGAGTTTTTCTTGTTTGTCTAACTCCTCTGCAACCTCTGGAGTTAGTTCATCTGGGTCTTTAGGTGCTAATCGGTAGCTTTTTTCTTCTGACCACTTTTGTTTGTAGTTTTCATTGATTTTGGAAATTTCATTACTGGTGCTACTAATGAACTGTTCAATAGCATCTCGCTGTTTGCTTTCGCTAATCCTCTTTCTATAATTTTCGCCATTTACGTTTTCCTTCCAATTATTATCAATGTATAATCCATCAGATTGACCTCTTTCTAATATAAGACTTTCCGAGGAATTATCATAGATATTATTAAGTATTTCTTTTACATCATTATAAAACTTTTTATTATCAACTTTAGGATCAAAATTTACTATCATAAAACCATAGTTTTGAGGAATTGCACCAGTATCATAGCCTTTATTAAATAGTTCAGAATATATCTGCTCAAAGAAAACATCATTCTTAGTTTTTACCATAACGACATTCGCTTGTTTTTGAGATTTAGGTGGAAAAACTTTTGTTACACCTACTGCTTGTTGCTTAGTTAATATCCCATAAATTGATGCATATAACTCTAATAAAGATTTAGTTTCTGGGTTTATAGATGTTTCGGTAGTTGACATTAAAACTTCTAATTGCTGAGATGGAGAAATATCACCTTCATAAAAACCCGGTGCATTAAACTTACCAGCTTCCAATAGACCTATAAGTTTTGAAATTTTATCTTTTCCATTTTCATCTGTTAGCAATTGTCTAATATCATAATCATAATCTAACTGCTGTTCAAAAGATGGATTTAAGCCTTCAAAAACTCCAGTTGATGGATGAGGGAAAGTTTCTGTAGAGATTACACCTTTGAATGAATTTAAAGCATCAGAGTAATCAAAGTTATTATCTTCAATAGCTTTCTGAGGCAGTGATGTAGTTTTTAAAAGTTTAAATAATTTTTTTCTAAAGTTTTGTTCTGATTGTTTTGACCTCCATACATACTTTCTTCCAACTTTTTTTAATATTCCAGATTTAATAGCTTTTGTTTTTTCTTGTGCATAAATTAAATTCCATCTTGCTTGAACTGATGTCCATATGGATGCTTGAACTTGATGTGGTTTCCAGCCTAATTTTTTTGCTATTTTTTGTACAGCTGTTCTTACTTGTTTATATTCTAAATCTGTAGGGACATCCTTGTCAAAACCAAATGCTCTCATCATCCATAAATCAACAGTAACTGGTTTCTCATCTGTTGATCTTTCATACTCTTCTAATTGTACAAGAAGATTGTCAAGAAATGAATTAGTTTTAATTCCTCCAAAATCTTTTCCTTGCATTACATCTTTAATTCTTTTAGCCATTGCCTTGGGAAATCTTCCAGCTTCTGGCTCTATACCTTGAACATATTTATAGTTAGCTTTAATCATCTGCCCAAAATTACTTTTAACATCCATTTGTGGAGATGTGATTGCTATTATAGATAAAAGTTTTCTTGCTTTGTCATAATCTCCATCAACAATATCAAGCAATGCTTGTCCAGATTTTTCATACCAGAACCTTGCAGATTCTCCCTCCATTGTAACTTCCATTAAAAAATCTTCTATCTTAGAAAGTTTTTGAGGTGACAATCTAAATGACTCTTCTGGAGTTTCTACTGTTTGTGAGGTTTCATCTACATCAGTTTCAGTTTCAGTGATCACGTCACCTTTTGATTTGCCTTTAAATAAGAATGATAAGTTCGTACCATCCTTCTGTTCGCCCATTATAGCATCAAAATCTTTTAAAATACCTTTAGGCATCTTCGCTATTTGACCAAGGTCAAACTCTGTATCTGCATATCCTAAATAATTAAATGTATAGAACTTTGAAAATAACTCTATATTTCTTGGTCCACCTATTTTGTTATCATCTAATATTTTAGTGGTTTTTTTAATCCATCTATCTATTCGTCTTTTAAGTTTTGGATTTGTTGTTGCAAGTTTTTTATAGAGGACTTCGGTAAGTTCCTCAACAAAGACATCTTGAGAGACTCCTTCAGAGAGTACGATTGACCCTCCGGAACTATTATATATGTTCGAGCCGAGTGTGTGTACTTTGAACTTTCTTTTTCCTTCTTCATAACCTTCTTCTCCTTCTTGTAATTCGGCAGTTAACCATTGTGGATTATCTGGGTCATAGTTTGCTTTTCTTATGTCCTCATCTGTCATTATTGAGGTTATTAATTTTTTATTATACTCTATATCTACATCATCAGTGTTTGGGTTTGCATTATTGAGTTCATTAAATATTGCTAAATTTAAAGGTACATCTGGGTACTTTTTTCTTAGTTCCTCTGGATCAAATCTCTTTTTAAACTTTTTATCATTTACAATATTTTTAACAAACTCATAATTTTCTTTGTTACTAAAATCATCTTCATTTACTTTAAAACTAATGTAACCATCTTTGTCAATTGACATATTCATAGGCAACATCATATTTTCTTGTTCAACAAGTTTATCTATTAATTTTGGTACCTCTTTATTGTTATAATGTGCAAAAACACCACCCATCGTTCCACCTAAAACAAAACCAGCAAATGCTGACATTTTGACTCTTGGTATTATCTCATCATAGTCTAAATCTCTATATTTTGATTCTCCATACATAGTGTTTATTTCATCACCAATCTCTTGAAACATTTCCATTGAACCTTTAGTAAAAAATTCTAAACTTTTCTTTTTATATAGTTTCTTTTTTAAAACTTTATCAAATAGCATTTTTTCTACAATTTTCTTTTGAGACTTTGTTGCACCCCACACATATGATGGTCCAGCATTCCAAAGTACACTAAATGCTCCAACACTTGATGCAATATCAACTGCCTCTTGTGGTGTTATTGTTCCATTTTCAACATAAGGTTGTGCAAGTTCAAAAGAGTCTCCAGCCATTAAACCTCCAGCATAAGCCATTCCCAAAGAAGGATGCATTCTTGCTAAGGTTATTTGTGCTACTAAATTTGGTGCAGAACGAACTACCGTGCCTAAATATGTAGGGTCACCTACAGCATCTTCCCACCTATCATATGCTGGAATATCTTTTAAATTTTCACGAGCAGTTCTTAACATTTGGATGGCTGTATTTTTTTCTATTAACTCTCTTTGTTTTTCAATTGGTAGTTCAGTTACAACTCGTCCTCCGTGCATTCTTGACCTTATTAATCCATTATCTTGAAAAACCTTTTTTATATATTCTGGGTCATTGATTTTTCCTTTAGCCATTATTTCATTATTAAAAACATTAATAGCTTTTTTATGATCATCAGACCACCCTTCTTCTGGCTCATCATAATAACCTTCTAAAAATTGTGAACTTGTTACCCAGTATTCTCCAGCATCTATAAACCCTTTAGCTGTATCAAACAAGCCAAGACCGAATTGCTGAGGTGCTGTTCTTATAGCATTAGCTTCATTAATACCAAATTGTTTCCAAGATATTTCTTCCTTTTTTTCTTTATTTGATTCATCTGTAGCATATTCGATTTTTTGAGGTTCAATAGGTTCTATTGGTTTAACATCATAGCCTTCTGCTACATTAAAAGAATCAATTTTAGCATTTCTATTTTGTACTATGTTTTTATTTTGAGAGTTATAAGCAGTATCTAAATCAATACCTTCATTTAAAGGATACTTAGTTGCTCTTATATGTTTTAATGCTTTATCACGAGTTTCAAAAGTTTTAAAGTTTTGGTCCTCATCAAAAACATACCACAAAGGATCATCTTTGGATTTATAAGGTGTTAAAGGTTCGTAAGCCATTATTCCATAAATTCTCTAAACTCATCTGCTGATTCTTCCATATTTTTAAATTTAGCTTCTTCATTTAGTTTTTTTGTGAAAAAGTAATAAGCATCATTATACATATCTTGATTTATTATTTTTTCTAATTCTTTTTCAGTAGGCTTTTTATATCCTTTCAACCAATCTTTATATAGTTTGTTTAAGTATTTTTGAGCAGACCTTTTTGTTTTAAAAGTTCGTTTTGTAAGATTTACTGGTTGCCCTATTTCCCAATCTTTATTTAATTTTGCATCTGCTGGATCATAAACAACGTAATTACCATCTTCTTTGGTTATAGTATTTATTTTGTTGCCTTGGTCAACATCTGAACCGTCTAAAGAAAAATATAAATCACTCCTTCTCTTGAGGTCCCAATCTTCAAAACTCTTATGATTTAAATTAAAGAGTCCATTATCTAATAAATAGTTATATTGCTTTGTAGGATTATTAAGTCTTTTCTTTGTTTCATTATATAATTTTTTTTGTTTTTTTGTTGGAACATAGCCTTGCAAAATCTTTTTTAACTCTGGGTCTGATTCAACAATTTCGTATGAAATCCTTCCCCAAGTATCTGTTCGTCCAAAATCATTTTTTATACTCTTGTGTATATCTGCTATTTTGTTAATACCGTATTGATTTAATTTATTAGTAGACTCGTAATAGGATTCTGGTTTTTTTATTTTTTCATCTTTAGAACTAACAAGATTATCTTCAAGTTCTACTTTTTCTGTTTCCTCGATTTGAGGTTCAGCTTTAGAGTCTTCTTTAGGGTCTTTCTTTAAATTAGGTGGTGGTGATTCTACCATTTTGTTAGTATTATCAATATTTTTATTCCAAGACTCACTTATAGCCGAGGATGTTTTTTTCGCCCAATCACCAATACGACCCCAAATACTATCTTCATTAGGATTATCTCCAACTTCATTTATTTTCTTCATTAAAGATTCCTCAAGAGATGGGTCTATCTTTATTATTTCATCAATTATACCTTGGATATAGGTTTTATTTGGTTTTTCTCTTTTAAGTTGATTTTCTATTATTGTGAGATTTTCTTTTAATTTTTTTTCATTTCTGTCACTATAACTAAATGTATCTTTATCATCATCAAAATATAACTTAGCACCACCTTGTGCTTGTTGTTGTAATTTTAAAAGGTTTGTTAAATCCCCACTTGATAATTTTAATGTATCTCCAGCAATATGCTCTGTTCCTTTTAAGACATCTGGATGTAATATTGATTTTGGAACTGTATATGTAATAGAAGGAATTTTATTTTTTTTCTCTGTTTTTAAAATATCTGGTTTAAAAGTAGGGTCAGATTTCATTTTATATAATGAATCAGCAAATGAAACTATACCTTTATCATCTAATCCTTTAATGTAGCTTTGAACCTTTGGGTCTTGCATATACCCCATAATTTTTTTAACATCGCCACTGCTAAAGTCTTGTTTCTTTTTTTTATACCTATATAAGTCTGGTTTATTGTATCTAATCTTCATTAGTATTTTCATTCCCTCTAAATTGTAACATCATTTGAACAAGGTCTTGCATAGACATACCACTACCACCAAACTGATTAGAACCAAAATTAGCAATTGTGTTTAAGTATTGACTGGCTGTGTCTGGTCTTTGTGCATTTCCTATTGCAAGATTTTTCAGATATGAATCTCTTTCCATATTATATCTTTCTAAATCTAACTCTGCCTTGTCTTTGTATTCTTCGTTATATTTAGCGATTTTATCTGCAACCTCAGTTAAGGATTGGAGAGTTTTAGCATTTACTCTTGATTTCATTTCACCAGCAATTATAGAGTTCTCAAGTCCTTGGCTAATAGCAGTACCAGTGGTAGATGCTATTGCTCTTTCACCTTGACTTACAATAGGTCTTAAAGTTTCCATCTTCCTTTTATATAAATCTGGATCACCAAATTCTGTAGCTTTTTCAAGCCTCTCCCTATATTTGATTTCAGAGGGAGTTTCTTTTTTAGCTATATTGTAAGCATCTCTTTGTTGCCTTTTTGCTTTATTTATACCGAATAAATTACTTGCGAGTCCTACAGCATTCCACCAACCCATTATATTTCCTCCCTAATTGAAAAGTTTAATTCTCTATCTAAGTTATCATCTAAAGTGTCTTTAATTGTTTTTTCCCAAAGCATTTTATGTTTATCAGATATAACTGGGTCTTTTTTAGCAGTTGCTATAGATATTGCATAATCACATAAAGATATATGATAGTCGTTATTTACAACTGGACCTATTGATCTGTAATTCAATAACTCTGCTTCAATATTTCTCGTTTGCAATAATACTGGGTCTGATGTTATTGTTCCAGTAAAAGCATTCATCTGAGTAGAACTTGAGGCAACCCCATATGAATAAGTAGCATTACTTTCTAATGGGTTCTCAATACCAGATGGATCAAAACTATACGGTGCTGACTTTACATCAATATCAGCAACTGGAGTAGAATCATATTGTAAGTTAGTATAAACAAAAAAATTTCTACTAAAGGTTATATATCTTAAATCTAATCCATTTAACTCTGTGCTTAAATTTGTTTCAAGCCATACCTCTTTATCATCATTAACATTTCCATTTATAATACATCTTAATCTTTTTCCTACACTATCACTGTTTACAAGGTTTGCCTTATAAATAATATTAATATGTGTATCAGAATTGTTTTTATCAAATATTATTCTATTAGAATAAATATCATAAGATGTAGGCTCACCAGAACTTATTTCTATACCATACCCAGTTGAATTATTTTTTTTTGTTGAATCACCAAAATCTGCAAATGGAGTACTGGTTTTAAAACTATCTCTTTCAAATAAATTTTTTCGTGGAATAGGATTTCCATTGACAAAAACAGCTATTACACTTTTGAATGTGCTTGGTAATAAAATACCACCTATTGGGTTTGTTCTTCCATCATTATCTATCGATAAATTTGTACCACTAAAATAATCATTTGTTGCAAACAGCGAACATCTATTAGCAAGTTCGCACTCTGCTTCTTTTAAAAGTTCTACAAATAACCCATCTGGTCCATCAGCAAATAGCTGACACCTTTGTTCTAATTGTTTCCACGTTTTATCCATTTGTTTCCTCTAACTTTCTTAATCTTGAATCTAAATCTTCAATCATTCTCTCTAACTGTCTAAAAGCATCAGCTAAGTTTTTGTCTTTTGGTTTTCTTGCTATTTTAGTCGACTTCAATTCTAATCTCCTCAATTCTCCATAAATTTAAAAATTCAAATGCAATCGACTTAAACCTTCCTCCAAATTTTAAACACGTCTCATAAGTACCACCATCAGTCTCACTTTGGGTAGCATTAAAATTTTGTACTGGAATATTAATATTAATAAGAGCCGGATTATTATTCCTTAATACCCTACAGCTTACTGTTTGTGTTACTGACTGACCAACTACAATATAAACTCTTCTTATTATTGCTCCATTTGGATTTAATGGGTTCTTTAAATCTATTGTACCAGTTTTTATTATTTGTCCATTTGAATATGAACTACCAGATAACTTTTTAACAATTGTATTTGCACCACTTTTTAATAGGTATTTATATTCTCCACCCCTATCAACAAATGGAACAAGGTCACCATCTGCTGTAGTGGAATCTGTTGTAAACTTATACCAATATGTTTCGCCTTTTTTAAATTTATTTAAGTCAAGCAAATAGCAAACACTGTCTACTGTGTCATTAACTATAAGCCTATTATTTTTAACATCTATCTTGCACCTAACTAAATTATCATCCCATTTATCTTTTATGTCGTTTCCTACTGGAATAAATTCAAAGTTAGATGTTATATAATATAAATTATCAGTTCCTCTAAAAAATACACCACCTTCCCACTTAGCAATAGAATCTGGATGAGTACAACCAATATTTGGTTCTGACTCAACTAAACTCCAAGCAGTAGGATCATCTGATGGTACATTAAGTCTAAAAATACCTCTCTCAGAGAAAACAACAATATCAGAAAATAAACCCTCTATTCCATAAATCTGTCCACCTTGCAAGTCTTTTATTTTTATAAAATTTGATACTGGTAGCACGTCTGGTGCATTTAGTTCAGAAAAAACCACCATATCATTATGCTCTTCACCCGTTGCTGACATTCCATCATAAATTGTAACATTTCCAACAAACTGCCTACCGTTTAAAGTAGTAGAATATTTAAAACGAGTATCTATAGAATTCACACCAGCATAAGGATGATAGTCACCCTCTTGTTCGCCTACATCAACAAATGTCATTCTGTAAGTGTTCCCAGATGGATTAGAATAAACTATATCTCCACCACTAACAGTGTTTCCACTTGTACTATTACCACTTATCCACCCAGCATTTCCACTGACTCTAAAAAAATCATTAAAGTTGTGTGTTACAAAATAATCACTACCACCTACTTGTAAAGTTTTTCCCACAGCACTGTTATCAGTTATTCCACAATTATCTATAGCTACCAAAGACTGGTGAGAGTAGCCAGTTCTTTTCCTTGCCCTATATTCCCATACTCCCACATCTCTTAAATAACAACTATCTTGCGATTGACTATCTAAGTCAACTTGTCCGTGTATTTCTATTGTAAGCGAGGTTCTATTAGTAGAACCATCATTACACACATTTTCTGCTGTCCAAGTGTCTACGTTTGTGTATTCACCAGCATAGCTTTTAGCACCAGTATATAATACCTCTCCAGTTACACCATCTTTCACTATGGGATTAACCCCCTCAGAATAAACAGCGTTTGGCTTATACCAATCGGTTCTTATTTTTAAATGGTTTGACCCGGGACTAATATTAAATGTTTGTTTGCAAATCATTTGATTGAAATTTAGCGAGTGTTCCGAGCATTGTAAAGACCCACCATTTGAACTTGACCAAGAAACGTGATTTGTTGCTAATGTCCAAGACGTTGATCCCGTGTCGAATCCACCATTTGCAACTGATGGTGATGATTTTGTAAATATATATTGATAACCAGTATCAACGTAGTTTCCCCAATGGTCATCGGAAAACCAATTTGCATTTGACCATAAAAATTTACTATTAGGTGTTCTTTGAACTGTATGAGTTAATGAACCAGAACTACTGTGAAATTCAGTCCCAGTTTTATAATAAGAACTACCAGAACCAACTAATGGATATGGTTCTCCTCCCCCAGAATAATCAGAACCCGAACTCCCAGCAAATAATTTTCTACCTAAGTATGCCTCGCTACTGGTAATCCAACTTGAGACAGATTCACTAATAAAACTTAATGTACGAATATTTCTGTATTGTTCCTTTTTAGGAACTTCGCTATCTGTCGTTGCTCTATAAATTTTACACCCAGTAATTCTTGGATTCCAATCTCCAACACTCTTATCCACATCTAATTCAATTTTGCACGACTGATTTCCACTTGACGTTACTAATGGACCATAATAAGTGTCGTCTAATTCAGCCTCTTGTAAACCATCAAATATTGGAAGAATTTTATAAAAACAACTTTTCCCTACTGCTATACTACCACCAGACTGTACCTCACCAGAAATTCCATCTGTATTATGGTCATAATAAACCCAAGTAATAGGTTTCCGTGGAAAAGCCTTTACGTCAAAAAAGCCACCATTAAATATCCAAGAATTATTAAAAAATTTTCTATTTGTAATAATGCTATAATACTTTGGTTCTTCCAAGTAACCACAAGAAAACCTAACGTCATTACCCCAGTTAGTAATATCTACTCTATCTGGCTTTTTAGCATCATCAATATCTACAAGTTCTGTAATAGTATTAAAATAAGGATCAGTACCAGATGTTATATAAATTTTTCCATCAGATGGACTATATAAAAAATATTGCTTAACACCCAAACTATTAACAAACCAATTAATATCTGAAAATAGTTTTGATGTTAAACTTTCATCTAAAACAGTAGGATCAGCTTTAGACCGTAGTACACCAGTAAGATTCTCAAGATTTTCTATATTAACTAACCTATTACCTACCTTAGTAGGATCATCGTAAGAGTTCATTCCATTTTCTAAATTTATAACAATAATCTTAGACATCTAATCTTTCGTTTAAAGTTTGAATTGATGTTACTGCTCTTTGGTAAGCCTTATCACCACGACCTTGTCTATTGTCAGCATACCACATAGTTGATTCTGCTAAGTCTAATAAAACTGGCTCTAATGCTGAATTTAATTCACATTCTACTGAGGTGTTTGCTATTGCTGTTGGAATTTTTATATAATAAACATCAGCACTTACACAGCTTGAAGGATTTATTAGAATTTTATTATCACTAACACAATAAACACTACCATAAGGATAGTCTGATTCCAATGGAAAATCTGCCTCTTCTACTAATTTTGCTATGCGATTATTTGTTTTATCATATACTTTATATATACCATTTCTAATAGAGTATCCACTACCATCATTTATTTTTGTTACTGTGCCTCCAGTTGATTCTGCTGGTGAGCCTAACACTCCTTTTATTTTAAAATCATTCCCATTACCAGCATCTTCAACAATACCAATTATACCATTAACCTCTACCATCTCTGTAAAGCCACTTAATTCAACTTTATCACCATTAATTAAACCGTGACTGGTTTTTGTAAATACTGTAGGACTTCCATCCGTTGGAGATGAACCAGTAACTCCCGTTATAGTATGTGCTGAAAATAAATCTGTAAATGTTAATTCACCACTTGTTATAGTTTGTGATGTAGCTTTTACTTTTAAATCTGATAAATAATAATTTCTTAACAATATTGTTAATGTTTTTTGAGCATCATTCAATGCTTCTAATTTATGTGCTACAGTTCCCACATAATTGTTAGAGTCTTCTATTCTGTTATTTAAATTTGTTAATAATTCTGATCCGGTCATTTTTCTCCTTTAGAAAAGTGGAGGGAGTGATACAAGTACCACCCCCCCCTTATTTAAACTACGGTTTAAGCATAGTCGTTTGGACCACCAGCTAAAACACCTTGCATTCTTGGGTTAGAACAAGTTAATTGTCCCATCCAGAATAATCTTGATTGTAAGTTATCAGAACCTTCTAATCTTTTGAAATCTTCAAAAGCAAAGTTTCTATCTTGATGAACTTTGAAATCAAGGTAATTAGTGTTTAAAAAGTACATTTGTCCAGCTGGAACGTGAGAGTCCACAACTACAGATGCACCTTTAAACCTTAATGAACTAAAACCAGCATTTGCGATGTCATCTCCACCAGCAAATCTTTTATTCGCTTGTAGTGAAGACTCATAAGCATCATAAATAGCTTGAGTTGTTACAATAAGGTCTGGTTGATCGTTATCTATAGAACAAGCACCATACATTCTTGTCATTGCTCTTGCTAACTTAGAAACACCAGATGTAGTGTCAACTAAATCACTCCAAGCCATAGATATAGTTGATGTATTACTGGTTTCGTGTCCAGAGGCTAAGTTGAAAGTACCCATATTAGCATTCCAATAGATATTATCTGTATTATTACTTGAATCTATCCCAGCTAATGATCTTTTCCAACCTACCACAGACTCTGCAACTCCACCTTTACAGTGGAAAGTTGTTGAATCTGGAACTTCCTCTATAATAGCAACTGCACCATTATCTAAACCAGTGTGATCTACATCATCATCGAAATCACCAACACCATTAAGTGTTGTAAGTCCGTGCTGAACTTGAGATGCACCAAACAAACCAGTTCCAAATATGTCTCTGATTGTTTTTTCTGATGATTTTAATTTACTTTTTAACAAAGAAAGAACTTGCGAACTACCTTTGTTTACTAACTCTTCTGAACCCGGTATTTTTATACCAACGTATGCTGTTGCCCAATCATATGTAGCAGATGCATAAGTATCAACACTTGCAGTAGTTGTGTTTCCACCATCATCAATCCATCCACTATTACCAGCAGACATATCTACTGATTCAACTGGTACAACTATTTTCTTACCACCATCTAACATTTCAGCATTTTTCAATAGCTTCAAGCAGAGGATGTTAGAATTATAGATGTTATCAACTAATACGGGTATAAACTTTTCACGAGTCAAGGCTGATACTGAACTTGATAAAGCCATTTTTTCTCCTTTTTAAGTTTATTTAACGATTACTCGTCAAAGTATTTGTTTATCTCTGGATCAGAGGCTTTTACATCATCCCAAGAGTTATACTTTTTAGGAGTTACAGTTTCTGTTGCTCCTACCTCAGAACGATTTATTACCTTTCCAGAGTTTCTATTTTTATTCTCACCTAACTTTTTATAGTGGCTCAATTCTTGTTGCAAGTAATCAAATGAATATTCCTTAAACATATCAGCCAAACTAACATTCCCATTGCTGTCACGATACCGAGCAGAGTTTCTCTCTGAAAAGTCAAGAAATTCTAACACTTGTTGCTCATTACCCAAGATTTCTGGATAATGCTTTTCAAGGTCAGAAAGTTCTACATCTAAGTTTTCGGCTCTTTGATCAATAATGCGATTTTGCTCAGTTTGTTCTAACTTGTTTAATCTTTCTTCAAGTGGATTTACCTCAACTTGTTCTGATTCTACCTCTGGAACATCTGCATCAGACAATCCAAAAGAATTAAATTCTTTTTCATCATCAAAATACATTTTCATATGTTCTTGAAAGTCAGAATCTTCTTTGAACTTATTTAAGAATTTTCCCACTCCAGCAATTTGTTGTGCTTTTTCAGTGTTGGACTTACTCCACTCAGCTTTATTGTCTGCATCCTTCTTCCAACTTGCAATATCATCTAAGGTATATGTTTGTCCATTCATCTCTAACTCATACACAAGATTACTGTTACTACCCTCTGGATTCGTTGCTCTTGAATCAACTGTTTTAGAATCAGCTATAGGCTGTTCTTGTACAGAATTTTCTTGAGTCTCTTCCTTTGGTGATTCAGACACTGTGGTCTTTTCGCCATCTATAGCAGATATTTCTTCAGCAGAAATCTCCACTTTATTATAGGCTTCTTTACTACTCATAAGAGGTCTCCTTTCGGTGTTGCTCTTTTATTTAAAAAAATTTATGGTCTTTTTGGTCTTTTAATTGGACCTACTCCCGGACCCGGACCTACTATTGGACCTACTCCCGGACCTACTGGTTTTACTCCCGGACCTACTGGTTTTACTGATTTATCAGCTTTTAATCCAGTGCTAACCTCATAATTTCTTTTTACATTTGGGTCTTCAGCAACTTTCATTGACTTATAGTTTTTTGCTATAAAGTCTAAGAATTTAATGTCAAATATTTCATCCATAGTGTAATCCCCAGATTCTGGATCGTATTTTAAAACTCCTTCTTTAAAATCAACGTAATCACTCATATTATAAGTACTTGGTGCTGTAACACTTATCTTAGATGAAATTTCACCCTTTGCTACATTTTTTAGTTTTTTCTTTCGGCTCATTTTATTAGTCCTTTTCTGTTTCTATTCCCTCAGTTTGCCCACTCATTGCTTGTTGGACAAGAAGGGAATCTAAAATCTCGTCCTTATCTGTGGAATTTTGTAATGTCTCTTGCTGACGTTGTATCATTTCTTGTTGTTGACGTTTTTTCTCCATCATCTCATCTAATATCTCTTGAGAGATGTCTTTTTGTGTCCATCTCCAGAATTGTTCTGGAGTTAATAAACCCATCTGAACAAGATTTAATGCTTGGTCAAATCTACTTGCACGATTCTCCGGCATACTTGATCCGGGTACATATTTAAAATCCATTTCAATATCTAACTCATATGGAGGTATAGAGTAAAACTCATATTGACCAGCAGTATCTGAGAATGTTCTTACCTCTAAGTTTTCCTCATAATTATATTTAAGCATAGAAAGTGTATGCTTATAAAGACTTACTACTGCATCTTGCCCTACCTCACGTTCTTTAGTTCGTATAACTTGCTGAGATGCTTCTTGTAGTTGACTAATAGCAGTTCCAGATGTTACCCCAGAAGGATTTCTTCCTTGAGTAATATCGTGTACACCACTTACTTGGTCTGACAGCTGTATTAAACTTTGAGCCATTGGTAATGATGAGGCAGAAATATTCCCAGCTGGTAATCGATTTACCCCTTCGTGTGGACCACTTGTATAAAATACTTGACCCGGCTTGTCAGTAGGACGATTACCATAAGTCTTCATCATTGATTTACTCATAACCAGCGAAGGATTTCCGTGATAGATAAGATTATCCAACGATTGAGAAAGAACAATAGATGTGCTTACAGCTAAGGATTCAATTACCTCTGGCTCTCCCTTACCCCATATAGTGTGAGGTGAGGCATAATTTTTAAACATAACAATAGGAATAAAATCATACGGAGATTCTTCTTTTTGCAATAATGTGTTCCCACACCAAGTAGCAAGACAAAGTTTACCTTCCTCAAAGTACCAAGCCTCTTTTAGTAGTGCTTGACCCTCACCATAAGATTCATTTCCTACACCATCATCTACTGGTGATTTACTATCTAACTCTAAATCTGTTGTTTTGTCTGTCGCATACTTATCATCATATTTAACAAAAGAACGATACTCGTTTAACTTTCCTTCTGGTTTTATATCTTTATTTGGAAACATCTCTTTTATTTCACTTACATATGTGGGTGTAGCAAATATGACACATTTAGCATTCTCTACGTTGGTAGCTAAAGGATCAAAGAAAACTGTAAAAGGGTCTGGTACTTTAAACTCTACCTTGCCCTCGTGCATTGCACATTTAATAAATCCATTACCATACACCAATCCATCCCTTTTCATTCCAGCAACGGCTCTACTTACTTTGCGTTTTTCCATTTCAGCATCTACTATTTCTTGAGTCATTCTTGCACTTTCTACTTGAGACTCTTTTCGAGGCATTACGTCAACCTTAGGATTTCTATCAGTTAAGATTGAATAAATAGTTTCAATAGTAGAATGTACAAAGTTAGGCTCTACACGAGATTTATATTTAGGCAGTTTAAATGGTTTTAGAAACTTACCAGCATACAATTCCTCATTACGTCTCCATCTTGAAACTTTTAACTTTTTAGCCTCTTTAGATGCACTAAATTTTTCTTCAAGTTTTTTAATCAACTTAAATTCATCTGGAGCAGTATAGGGCATTGCTTGAACCTCTATTGGTTCATTTGTTGTTTTTGGGTATTTTTTCATTTATTTTTTTCCAATTTATTAATCCCAGTAGTCCCCGTGATCATCCCAAGAACTAACATATATATCATCACTAAACAGATATTCACCATCCCAGCTATGGTTCACATTCCACCACCTACGAGTCATATCAACAGCATAGCCAGAAGGATTTAGTGTATAGTTAGTAATCGGCTTATGACCAGCATCCCACTTAGGTTTTCCAGTATCTATCACCCTTAAATGCATAGGCTCATTATCTCTTACTCTCAAAATAATATCTTGAGATGTCTGAGTTTTAGGTACAGATTTGACGGCATTACTTAAAGACTTATCTTTCTGTACAAAATTCTTTCTCAGTTTAATAGAATCAAAATCATTGTTAAGTGATCTATTTCTACCCGGGTCAAAAGCCTTTAAGGTTATTCCTACGGCTTTAGCTGTAAGATTTATTTTATTAGCCTTTAATTTCATTAGCCAGTACCACCTCCACCAGAAGGCCCTTGAACTGAATCATATGATGACTGAACCCAACCTTCATCACCTTCATTATAACCCAGCCAAGTATTACGACCAGATTTATGATGTCTGAATTTTCTTTTAGGCTTTAAGCCTTTTTTAACTAATTTTCTTAATTTAATTTTTCTTTTCATTTCTCTATCTCTTTTTATCTAACCATTTATTTGGTATGTTGACCTTATCGTTATGATAGATTTTATTAGGGTCTTTTATATGAGGGTTATGCTTAATTAATTCTGAAACACCATCATTTGTATCTTTCCCATATTGTCTTGCAATTCCCCAAAGAGTGTTTGTTTTAAATCCAAATATCTTATCCCATTTATCAGTACCTCTAACCCACTGCTGTTGTTGACCTTTTTCTAAAGGCATAGCTTTTTCATTTGGACTGGCTATGGATTTCAATTTCTCTTTTCTGCTCATTTATGCCTCGTATTATATTTTTTGCCTCTCCATATAAAAGTAGCATCTTTACCATACTTATCTCTGATGAATTTAAATGCCTCTCCAAAATCCTTCTCATCACCAGCTACATAAGGTCTCTTTCCTCCGTGCTTATCTGGACGACCTTTTGCAAACTCGCTTAAAGTTTCTTTACTTAAAGCTAATTTTCTTAGTTTCTCTTTTCTACTCATTTAAACTCCCAGTTAAATTTGTTCGCTTTAGGCTCTAATAACTGCCTATACTTAATCTCGTCACTTGTTAATGCTTTTCGAGGTTTATTAGGTGCTTGTATGTGTGTTAAAGCATACCTTAAAGCATCCATTATATGGTCTTCTAATGTCGTATCAATGTCCTCTGGTCTCTTAGCATCACATATCATATCTGGTATAGTCCTTGTAAGATTAGGACACGTTCCATTTATAATGTAAAAGTTCGGATTCACATCATTAGAGTAATGCATTAGTTGTGCTATGTTCCTCCAACCATTAACCCTATCGTTATTCGCTGGTTGTAAGTTCGGCACAAGTGGTCTTGATACATCCCCAATTAAGGCATTGGCTATGCTCCTATCACTATACATCTGTGTAGAAGGGTTATTCCAAGACATAGGATTACGAGTCCACATTGAAGGGTCACCAAGTGACATTGTAACCTCTTCAGTAGTCATCTTATGTATGAGTTCTGCCCATTCCATAGGATGCTTCTCTCTACCATATAACTCTCTATAACAAAAAACCTTATTATCTGGAGTGACCTCTATCCATATTGCACCAAATGGTGCTGAATAACCCCAGTCAATACCAATATACCTATTATTGTATTCCTCTCCATATCCCATTGTTTTAGCCTTATCTTCACTAATACAATGTATACGAGGGTCAAACTCCTTGAAATACTGACCAGCAAATACCTCCCAATCACCATTCCTCCAAGCACTTCTCATTGGTTCTGGAAGAGCATCTAAGAATTTAACATAATCTGGGTCGAGACGTTTAAGGGTCGGATTATCATCAATAGTAGCTGGAATGTATATTCTCTTCCTACCACTTATCTCATCTTTAAATGCTACATTGGGTTTCTTCTGACCTATCTTAAACCTTTTTTTAATCCATTGATGACCAGCACCTCCGGGATTACAAGTAAGAAATATCTGAGGTTTTATGCTTGTCGTCGATCTCACCGAAGACAATAATCTAAGATAATTTTCCTCTAATGGTATTTGACCTAATTCCTCTATTAAGAGTCTATGAATTTCCCAGCCTTGATAAACCTCAAACGAGTTTTCTTGACTAAGATGCCCGGTGTAAATTTTAGAGCCATTCTTAAACTTAAATACTGCTGGATTACCAGTACAAGTAGCATTCTTAAATAACTGCTTTGCTCTGTCTAACCAATTCCTCAAATCACTATAATTACGTCTAATA
>CEUX01008072.1_pt1 | contig 18847 bp, 45 predicted proteins | sample 531361 | NCBI WGS metagenome assembly CEUX01 (sample SAMEA2622736, study PRJEB7988) | marine metagenome | isolation source: saline water (ENVO:00002010), including
ACTCCCAATTTAACTGGGTACCTTCATCCAAACAGTAGAGTGTAACCTCCTGACCTTGAGCGTCTTTCATTGCTTGACGTGGGTCAGCACATTGTTTATATTTAATACGAGCACCATTGTGAAGGATTATCTCCTTCTTTTGTTCCCTTAGGATTTTAGGGTGGTAAGCTCTTGGTATCCAAGAAGGTAAGTTTTCCCAGATACTTCTTCCATTAGGCCAAAAACCATCTTCCAGCATTGGGTTTGTTTCACGATACATTGCACAGGAAGTGTGTGGATCATCTACAAACAATAAAGGTAGGTGGTTTATTACATGACTCTTTCCCGAACCAGCCATTATCGGGTACAGTTTCAGAGGCGTTCCTGTAAGGGTCTCTCTCTTTCCACAGTTTCCTGTGTTGTCGGACTATATCTTCTGTACTTAATGTACAGCCCTACGTTTGGAAGACCACTTGGTCTCCTACTCGCTTAAACTCATCAGCGATAGTCTCTCAACCCACGAATTTAATCGTTCGGCTTGATGTTGCCTTATACATAATGTACTTAGGTTTCCTCAAATTAGCAGGGTTATTTAAAGTGGAACCACTGGGTTTATTTAGCTCCACCGATTATTACCATCTGTGTATCCATCACCCTTTCAAGCATTAAAGCTTGTTTAGGACTTGCAGGTTTAAATACAGGCTCTTTTTTACTCATTTATATTTCTCCGTCTCTGATTCTTGCTATCGATCTTTGAGAAACACCAAGCTCTCTTTCTATAGCTCTTATACTAACATTCTCTGAAAGTAAATCTTTTACTTTATTTTTAATCTCATCTGATAACTTTCTTTTATAACCATCGTTACCTGCTACAAGTTTCCCGCTAGCGTAAGCCTTTTCTGTGTTGAATTTTACTGTGCATCTTTGTAAATTCCATAAGGTGTTATGAGTCTTATCGTCATCTTTATGATCAATAACAGGAAGTGTTAGGTTATCATGGAAAGCTTCGGAAACAACTTTATGTACCGTCCAGTAATGGCTTCTATCTTCATCACGAAGGTGTACCTCTTTATAACCTGTAGCTTTAAGCTTAAGAGTCATCTCTTTACCCTTAAAAACTCTACTTACTAAAGAGTTATCATCCTTCCTTACCCAAGTCCTTAATCTATCTAAACTTCTTATATTTCCATAGTTACTTACTTCGTACAAACCTTCAAAACTTTTAACAGGTTTCCAAATCAAAGGTTGTGGCAAGAACACACCATAAAAATTATCATACATAATCCTCTCTCCTCCTTTTTAGAACATAATTAATTATATTAAAAAATACTGTTGACAAGCAAATCCGAGCTGCTATGATGTACGTAATTCGAAACTAAAGAGAGGAATAATTATGAATCTTAATGAAAAACTAAAAAATGCTGCAGATCGCCATATTATCACTGAATTCAAGAAAACCTATCCTGAGGTTTATGATTGGTTTCAAGGTGAATATTTTGCAGAACAGATCATTGACAAAAAAGAAGTCAGTATCCGAATCTATCGAATTCTTGATCGGTTGGGAGGTAAGGAGTACGCTTTAGGGCTACCTATTCAAGACAGTAATGGTGTCGTTGACATGGAAGATGTTGTAGAGTACCTTAAGGCAGAAGGACTAATTGCAGGAATAAATTCTGAATATGTGGATACTAAAGATTTGTTTATTCGCTTGAAGTAAAGGAAAAAACGGAGAAAATAAAATGACATCACACGAACTAGCAAAAATCTTACTTGAAGAAAACGATGCACCGATCTCTGCAACTGTAGAAATCAGTACAGGTGTTAAGGATAAGTATGGGGATGAGATTATTGCTCATTTAGATTGCTTTAGTATTCTCGAAGTGTACGCAAGAAAATTCCAATCAAACGGTGAAGTTTTTGAAAACAAAATCCACTTTGAATCGTCTTGTTCACGTAATTACGGTATTGATGTAGTGAAGGTTGTATCAGAAGCCGCTAAGAAAATGGAGAAATAATTATGGAAATGAAAGAGGCAGGTGCTCACCGACTAACCTATATGAATTATAAAGGAGAATTTAAAGTGGAAATGGTTACACATGTATCCTCCTTGAAAACTAACGCTCGATGGATCAATCTAACTAAGGTTAAGATTCCTGTAGGTAAAGTAGCTTTTGTACAATGCCCTTCTTGTAAAAGTGATAACTGGACTGATGACTCACCTCATCTTAAGGGTTACTCTTGCGGTGGGTGTGGTAATGAAATACTCTTACACACAGATGAAGAATTGGTCACCAATAGTGACCTTAATCGAGCAGATAAGTTTATGAAGGAGCATGACTATGAATAAAAACCAATGGATGCTTGTGTTCTATTTGGTAACGTATTCAATCCTAGCCAGATTCTTATGGGTATTTGGTAGTGATCATGTCAATGCTTCCGAGTGGAGGTTATGGAAAGAAATCGATTTGTTTTTCTTTTCTGTAGGAGGAGGTTTAAGTATCATCATTGTCTTAGGTACGGTACATGTCCTGTGGTTGGTTGCTTCGGAAAAAATCTAAAGTGTACTTTTTATTAGGAGAGTCTATGTTTAAATTTGAAATCGGTGAAATTGTTAAGGTACAAGTGTTAGGTATATTAACAACAGGTGAGATTGTCGAGAGAACTCTCACGGAGAATATCCACGGTAAACGTATCCGATATGGTATTATGTGGGATGGTAAGTTTGAAAACCGTATAGAACCTTATGAAGATGACCTTGTGGAGTATCAGCAGCTATGATCAATCATGACGTTGTAAAAGAATTTTTGTTGGAAAAGAGGCGTTGGCAACTACAAAACTACGAAGCTGTGGTAGTTACTAATAAAGAAACTTGGGGTCACCTTAAAAATTACTTCATGGCTAATGTTGCAGGTTGGGAACTTAATGTAAGACATAATCACCTTGTAGCTTCCGATACATTAGGAAGTATACGATTCTTAGATGTTAAAAATGTAACACTTAAAGATATCCAGATGTTTACATGTGCTTCTCAGAATAGTACAGTTATTCTTGACATAGATTATGAATCAGGTTATCGTGGTGGAAGTGAAGGAGTAATGTACTTGATTTCTCGTATGAGAAGTAAAGCAAGCTGCCATTCACGGTTGGTTATTGTGTAAGGAGAAATAAAATGAAAATCATATTAACATTATCAGAGGCACTACGCAGAGTTAACAACTGGATTTCTTTTTGTGAAGAGTTTGGTGTTTCAGAATACGCTGTTAACAGTGGGTTTGGTCATCACGAAATTGAAATGACAGAAGAACAAGCTAAACACCACGGAGTTATTTAGGAGAATATATGAAATTTTATCACGGAACATCATCCCTAGCAGGTATTGAAGATAAGATCCTTCCTCCTGACCTACATGATTTTGGTATCAATGAACAAGGAAGAACTAAACACGCTCAGAAAGTTTTCTTTACAACAGTAAAAGGTTATGCTGAAAAGTACGCTAGAATGGCTTGTAGACGTGTAGGTGGAACTCCTATAGTTTATGAAGTCCTTCCTGTAAACCCAAAACTTATGGTTAAGGTGAAAGGTTGTGATATCTATTACGACAGTGAAGCTTTGGTTTATGAGAAATGCAAAGTTGGTACTTTTGATAATATAGTTAGTAGGAGAAATAAATGAACAATAAAGAAAAATTAGATACTTTACAAAGACGTCTGTTTGAAGGTAATTTTAGTTCGACCTTTGATTCAATAGAGTACTTGGTTGACCATATTACGCAAGATAGTTTGATTGACAATTACAATAAGTTTTGCGAAGACGTTAAATGTCATAATCAAAGACGTAATAAGATCAGCGAGGATAACAAAAAGGTCAAGGAAGATTTGCTTTCCTTTGTACGTAATCATGAGCTTGTGGATAGAGTATCATTGTGTCACAGTATGACAAAGAATAATGGTAAGCTATATGCTCATTGGGAGAAGGTGGTTAAAGACTTACAGAAGTGGGTACCTCATCACAGGTCTACCCCGAGATCTCTAGAGTCAAAATTCACTTTCACATTCGCATATAACGGAACTGATCATACTGTTTACACACACCTCAGTACTTTCATAGAGGACGTTAAGAGTAAGATTAAATCTATAAATCGTGAAGCACAAGAAGCTAATATTACTTACGTAAAAGCTCTTGAGTACATCAATAAACACTCTTTAGACTCAAGCGAGTGTGTCACTACTAAAGACTATGTAGCTCTTTGTAATGGACACGGAAAGGATTTATACCGTGAAAATCTACAAGGTGAAGAAATCGATGTTCAACACAGTGATGGAGATGATTGTGTATGGGAAGTAGGAGACCACCGATGTGAGTGTGGTAACAACCGATACTATTTAGAAATTGAAGGTAATTTCATTGACGGATTTTATTCTTACGGACAATGGTGTTAACATAAAATAAACAGTTGACAAAAATAAATCATCTTGTAATATGCTTGCAAGATGATTTTTAATATAAGAGAGGAAAATATGGACTTTTCATTAAGTAAGTCAGTTTTTAAACTAATAGACCAGTCAAGCTTATCTTGGGCTGTAGCTAAAGAAGCTCACAGTGGACAAACGTATGGAGACAAACCTTACACATATCATCTTGGTCAGGTTAGGTCTGCAGTTATCAAAATCAATTACCCTGATAACAGAGGTGTAGCTCCTTATGGAGAAGAAGATACTTATTATAAATTAGAGATGGTCGCTAATCTCCACGATAGCGAGGAGGATACTTACCTCACTTCTCAAGACTTACTCGATATAGGCTTCCCTGAGGATGTTGTAGAGGCAGTTACTCTTGTAACGAAAAAGGAAGGTGTGAGTTATAAAGATTATCTTAAACTGTTATCACAAAACGAACTCGCATGGAAAGTTAAAGTCGCTGACACATATTGCAACTTAACAGAAAGCATGAAAGATGGTGATGTGAAAAGAGTACGTAAGTATTCAGAACAGTTAGGATTGTTGTATAAATTTAAGAATTGGGAGGAATAATATGTTTAGTAAAATCTCAGGAGTAATTTATTGTGTATTTTCGAGTTGGTTACTAGGTTATCTCGGAGGTAATGTTGTTGAAGGTAGTACATCTTTGCTGCTATATTCAGTTTTCATGCCCTCTTTTATAGTATTGTTCATATCAACAACAGTTGTAAGAATTATGTATCCTATAAAGAAATATAAATTCTTAAAATATTTCTAACACAAATAAAAATCCCCGCCATTTCTGGCGGGGTAAGAGGAAAAGTGTCTTAGGAAGGAGAAGAAACCTTTGACACTACTATCATTCGGAGAAATTGATTTTCTCTCTCTTCGTTATGAGAAGATGCATGAAAAAGAAAAGGAGGAGAAGAAAACTTCCTCATACATCTTTATTTCTTCGTTATATTATAATAACAACTATTCTCAATGAAAGTCAAGGGTAAAATTATTTATCTCTACCCTTCTGCAGCATCATCGTAAGTCATATCAATAAGTGACAACGTAGCACCACCGTTATCTTCAGAAGTGCTTGTAGTTGGAGCTACATAATCTCCATCACCTTCCGCACCATTCCCTTTCTTATTCCTACGCTCAATGACATCTTGATCATACTTTTCTTCAACGTATTTAATAAGATATTCAGCACTACTCTTACGGTTTGTAGGTGAAGCTGTTTTATCAATACCTAATGCCATATCGAAAATAACATTACGTAGTTCTGAAATGTGGTTGATTACTTTAGCATCAAATTTAGCTGTCTCAAGTTCGTATTTATCTAAGCGTGTTTGAATATCGATAGCGTTGGCTTTCTTAGGAGCACCGCGTGAACTTTTAACTTTCTGTGTGTCTGACTTACTTTTAGACATTATTTGTTTTCCTTATGTTTGGGGTTGTGGCGGATATGATTGAATTTTTCAAAGCTCCTACCTCCAACATAGAAACTAACAAATCCTAATAGAACATTCTGTAATAGTGGTAACCATCCGTTTAAAGTGCTTACTTGCATCTCGGTTAAATCTGCAAAAGTGGTAGCCCAAGCAAACACCATAGTAGCTATAATAGTGAAGATGAGCATTAGAGGTCGTACATTCTTACTCAACCAACTGTCACTTGCCATATCAGCTTTATGCCGATCACTCACTTCTTTTTCTATATTCTCAACGTGTTGCATTTGACTCTTTTTAAAATCACTCACTTGTTGAGACAATTCATTTTTTAATTGCATACGTTCTTCATCAGATGTCACAAGTTTGTCAATAGTGTTTCCTATTCCAGTTACAAGCTCCGTAACACCACCTGAGAACAGTTTTGTAAACCAACCCATGTATTTATACCTTTTTCTCTGATAACCTCTCTATAAGCCTCTGACAGCTTTTAAATAGGAGGTTTGTTGTTACAGCTATGATGCTGTTTCTCTCTGTGTAAGGTATTATAACATTTTTAATAGGGTTAATTAAAATCGTGTTATTTAGATGTGAAAAAGCCCCGACGAAAACAATCTAATCAAAGAAGTTTTCATCAGGGCTTTAATTTTACAGTACCGTAGGGTTCACGTACTTAGTGGGATCTTACTTCCATACGCTTAGGATGCCAGAAGCTGTCCGAACTTTCTACGACTTACACTGCTTATATTTGTGTTCTCGTTGGACGTGTGTTGCTGATCAGACAAATCACCACGCTACCCAACAGGTGTTCACATACCTACCAAGGGATACCTGTAATACTTAAAATTACAATTCCTGCAATACATAAGTTTACAGTGGGCTTGGATTTAAATATTATTTCTTTTTCTTACGTTTAGTTTTCTTGCCTTTGTATCCATTGGCATAAGCAGCTCTTCCTTGTCGAGCAGCATCAGATTTCTTTTTATAAACCTTACCACTCTTTCCCCACTTATAACCACCTTTAACTTTATGTACTGGCATATCTCTTTCCTCAAGAAGAGTTAACGTCAAAACCAAAAGTTCTCTTGCAAGCTATGGTAGGAGATCATAACAAGTATAATCTGTGAGATCTTACAACTCTTGTGTAATGACGTTAAAATTTATTTACTTTTAGCTCGTTTACCTTGACTCTTTCTACGTTGGTTTTTACGGACAGTTGCTTTACCCATTTCACCTTTCGTCTTAGGAGTCTTCTTACTCACTTTCCTTGTTGGGCGGCAATAACCTTTACCTTTCTTACTACCTCCACAAGGTTCACCTGTTTTGGTATTTTTCCATTTTTCTTTTTCCCAACGTTTAAGTGAACTACCTTTTTTGGTTTTTCTTACTTTGCCTTTTTCTTTTCGGCATTTTGCCACTTGTTGACTTGCTCTTGCGGAGGGCCACACTTTTACCCTTCGTTTTACTTTTCGAGCACAATCGTCTAGTTTTTTCTTTGCAGCCATCGCATCCACATCCCATAATCATTTCTTCTTAGAATTCTTACCAGAACAGCCCCAAGCTTGTCTACGCACTTTAACTTTAGCTGTACGCTTCTGACTCACTGTACGAGCGCAATAAGCTTTTCCTCGCTTAGTGCCGGGCTTTGCGATACGTTTGTGTGTTTTACCTTTGCTATCCTTATAAGTGGTACCATTACCATACTTACGTCTAGCTTTCTGCATTTCAGTTTCTTTTTTCTTTGGTTTAGCTTTCTTTCTAGGTGCCATACTATCTCTCTCCCTTAAGTTCGTTTCTTACGATTCTTTTGATGAGTTTTAGTACGACCACCTCTAGAAGGAAGTCTTCGTTTCTTAGGGTATTTCATAATGGAGATCTCTTTGTTATTATTGTTTTATCGATAACCTCTGATTTTAAATATGGCGATTCCTGCAAGGCTCGAACTTGCGACCTACGAATTAACAGTTCGTTACTCTACCTACTGAGTTAAGGAATCTAAAATTGGAGCCGATACCCGAACTCGAATCGGGGACACCTGATTGGAAGTCAGGGGTTTTACCTACTAAACTATATCGACATAATTCACAAAGCACTGGTGGCGAGAGTCGAACTCGCATCCATCCAATTACACGATTAATGGACAGCTTAGAAGGCTGTTGTGGTACACCAGTGCTTTGTAAACTAAAATTGCAAGCTACCCTTTTACAGGTGGGTTGGATACGTAACACACTTGCAGATGTCACACCTCTCAAACGAAGGAACTTAGCTTCGGCTTAAATTTCTTTATATTAATATCTTAGCAATTAATTGTCTTCTGAGTCAACAGATTATAAGACAAAGGATCGGAGTCTTAGGTTTAAGCTTTCTACCAAGATTCAGAACATCTTGTCTAATTTGATACTGATACTGAACAGCTTGGATGTTTTTAGCATTATCATCAAAACTCACCTTGCCAAGTTTTCCATTCGTTTGTCTGAACATTAATTGTGTTTTCATATTACACCTCCTTAACTATTATTGATAATTTCAGGGTTAAACCTTTTAGAGAGGTTTTTCTTAAAATCGTCAATAGTGATCAGTTTACTGTCTTTCTTAGAAAGGTTTACAAATTCTACTAAAGCTTGTTTTTCATTCTCTAAGAATCTCGCCAACAATGTATTCACTGCCTCTTCTACATTGACACCTTCCTCTACATGCTTCAAGCACTCAAAACCTAGTTCATTTTTAATTTCTACTTTCATATTTTTCTCCTTACTTCCTATTATCTCGAATAGTGACATACTTTAAATAAATATTGTGATGGTGTTTCAATACTTGATCTAGTTGCTTAGGGCACATCTTACTTTCATCCATACCTTCTTGGAGCAATTGTTCCATTATTTTATTAGCTTCTCGTGAATTTATCTTTTTCAAAGGTTACCTCCTTTATAATCGAATATGTTTTCTGGGTTGTAAGGTCTGATATTAAAATCTTCGATATCCTCAACTTTATAATCGTAAACACCTCTACCGTTATCTACGAATAACGTATTGTCTTCATACCAAATCTCTTGCACAGGATCAACCCAATCGAAATCATCTGACTTTAGTTTAATAATGATCTCATGATCAGGTGAAGTGCAATCGTGTTCGTAAATTGTTTGTTTTGTCATTAATTTAGCTTCCTTGTTCGCCATTCTATTTCCTCCTCTTCAGTAAGTATTAGCTCAGGGTACTTAGAGTAACGTTCCTCATAACAAAGATTACAAACTGAAAAATAGCTTACCGAAGGTACCGCACCATCAAACATGCAGATGGAAGTTTCTTTCATTTTTACATCAATCAATCCTTCGTAACTTTCTACCTCACAACCACAGACTAATTTTATCATTACCTCTCCTTAATATTTAACAACTCTAACTGCCAATCCACGTTCCTTAGCAGTTTCTATCATTTGCATTGTACCACGGCTAAAACCGTCGTGGAAAGCTACTAGCGCATCCGAGTGATCTGCCATCTCTGTATTACGAACAAAACCTGCTCTCTTCCCTAATCGATCCCAGTCTGGTTGAAACTGCCACACTCGGTAACCTCGTTCTCTAGCATAACGCTCTCCAAGAGAATCTGCACCACGAGCACCTCCTGATACAATAACTACATCTTCTGGATTTTTAGATCTAAGAAGAGAATCTAACTTACCTTTCATAAGTTCATAATTATTGAAATCACGACCACCTGCAACAATAACAGGGAACAATGTTTTAGTTCCTCGCAACCCTTCATAAAACTTACGTACAGTACGGTGAACCATAATATCCGAAGTGTATATTGGACGGATCAAGCGTAAACCATCTGTGTTAGAAAGTCTAGATACTGCAGTGTAAGCTTGTCCATAATTGAAGCAACCTTTTTCTCCAAAGTCTATATTAGCTTTCTCTAATGATACACCCTGCGCCTTATTTATGGAGATTGCGTAACAAATACGCAAATTCATGCCACTAAATTCTCCTATTGTTCGTTCGTGAAGTTCTCCATCCTCTCCTGTATAATATTCGGTATTCTTCTGATCAACATATTCTAACCAAACATCATTACCGTTGTCGAACAATACTCTTACTTGGTCTAGTAGGCACTCTTGTACTGTACCAACGCTTCCGTTTACGTAACGAGGTTCTTCGTCACCAAGCGTAGGTTCGTTTGTAAGACACATAACACGCAAACCTTCTTTTAAAGCTAGACACTCTTGCATCTGTGTATCACGAAGATCAAAGTCTCCTTTTATAGTAGAGTGGTAATATACAGGTGTGTTAGGATTATCATTAAAAGCTTTCTCGTTGATAATATCTGCTTGATCATTACGAGGTACAATATAAGTTGCATCTGGTATAGGATCACCTACGAATTGGTTCAGGTAGTCACACACTTTTTGCTTATGGTAACCTAATCGCATAGCTTCTAATACTTTTCCAAACTCCTTGTTGTCACCAACACGTTTGTTTTCATCAAGTTCTATGAGTTTAAAACCACCTTGTTTAAAGATGTCGCTATCAAGTAACATTGTAGTTCCGTAAGCTTCTTGAATGAAAGGTTTATCCTTAGCTTTCACTACATTAAGACATTGAGCAAAATCACCCACAATAACAAGCTTAACCCTCTTATGGCGTGATGTTTTAGATACACGTTCAATACGTTGTAGTAAAGCGTCCATTGTTTGAGGCCCAATCATAGGACTTTCATCTACCACTACAATCTCTACAGGATGTTTACGCTTAAATATACTCTTATAGCGATTGCTTGTACGTTTCATGTTAGCCTTAGTAGGGATTCCCATCGGTAAAGACATCGTAGAGTGTGTTGTGGTACCTTGTACGAGAACACTTGCAGCACCTGTTGATGCAGTAATCACTGTTCGGTCTTTAGCAAAATATTTTACTGCATCAATAACAAAGCTCTTACCATAACCACCTGCGGCTGTTAATAGTAAATTACCATCTCCATAAAGTATCTCTGTGAACGCTTCCTTCTGTGCAGGGTACATCATATCCATTACTTGAGATTCTGAATACCCTTCAAAATTAAATGCCATCGCTCTCCTCCTTATTTACTTTTTCTAAAGTTTTTGTATTTATCAACCAAAAGTCCTTCTTATAATCTAAACCTAAAAGGTCTCTAGGTAAATTTTCCTGATGATAACCGTTGAAAACTGAACATCCTGTGAAATATAACAAATCTCCCCATATATCATGAACGTCTAAAATATCTTGAACTATAGTTTCAGTGTATCCATCAGGGAAATCCTCCCTGTTTACAATTTTCTTACTGTATAAATTTTTTATAGACTTTTCAAGTTTTCTAGCATCACCTCCATACTCAAAAAATATATAAGCTATAGGAGTAATTTTAGTATAAGAGGTATTCGAAATCTGTTTTTTGTTCCTTTTAACAGGGCACTTGTTAGTTATTCCGTATTTAAGGTGGCTTATATATTTTCTACCTTTTTTACAATATCTAGAGAACATTACAAGGTAGAAATAACCTCCTAGGTGATCTCTGAATCCGTTCAACTTGCAGATATTACAATTATTGTTATTTTTAATCAAACTTTCTAATAAGGTTTTAGGTTTATGCCCTTTATCACACACCCACTCCACTTTTGTAGTGAGACCTTTATACTCCCCTACAAAATTTAAAAACCTTCCACCTAAGCTTTCAAAATGTAAGTCGAGTTCTTTTAAAGCTTTCTCCATCGGGTAGCAAGATCTCGAACGGTGGGATTCCTGAGAGCATATACTGCAAGCATGTATTTCATTATTATACAATAGGTGGTGAAGAGAATGTTTAGATGTCTCTTTATTGTGAACACTACAATATACCGTAGGGACAGTTTTCAAACCAATGAAACCTGTACTGCCCCAATTTACAATCTTTAAATTTTCTTGTTTTCTATTATATATTATCTTATATTGCCAATCTTTCCAATTAGTACTCCCGCATCCGCAAGGATTTACTCCTCGGATTATGTCCGATTTTTTACAAAGCAGTGGTTCTGGAAATAATTCATGATCTTTATGGCAAATACTACAAACTACAGGGTAATATTTATGACTCCCTTTCTTATCCCCGTTCCAAGGAAGAATCTTTAAAAACCCTCCCTTTTTAGTTATGTAAGAATTGCCTTCAAAAGTTGCATTTTTGTCCACTAGCTTCCCTCCCAATCAATCATCCACTAACTCCACACTTTCAGTGTCAATAAATACCTCACCTGCTTTGATATTAGGTTCACCAGTAAAGCTATCCTCGACATAATATTTTCCATAATAAGCACAAAGTATGTATTCACCGGAATTACCCCCTAACCATCGAATAAATACCTTGTCTCCTGCCTTGAATTCCATCACTCTCCTCCAGTTAATAAATATTTAAAATCAATAGCTGCCCAAGCATTAGAAAGATCACCGTAAATAAACCCTCCCAGTAACATTCCTACTACAAGAAATCCTCCTCCATATATAAGGAATATTCCCTCCAAACCTTCTTCATTAAGAACAGCGGCTATGATACATGCCAAAGACAACAGTACACCCCACCAAGGTGCATGTACTCCGATAAACCATCCGATGATTGCAAACAGTATTGCACTAATCAACATAATTATCCTCTCCTTCGTTGTAATCAATACATTCTTCGAAAGGAGGCAGCATCCTAAGCAGGTGAATACTCATCCGTAAAAGCATAAACTCATCTTCCGTTAGATTGCAAGGCTTTTCTTGACAAAGAGTATCGTAAAGAGATTTATCTGTTAGATTACCGTCTTCCCAAACATGGTGTGCAATATTCCAAAACAAAACTTTATCAGGGTCGCTACCTTTAAAACCTATCATAGTTGATATGAAGTCACAAATGTGAGATGCACAATCATTCCAAGATTCTTTTGTCATAAGATTGTGATCATAACTCCATTGAAGTGTATCAAAATCAAATTTAAAATCTTTCACGATTACCCTCCTATACTCATTCTAAAGTATTTTCTACCCTTAATGTGAATGTAAATATCTCCTCCATAACTACCCTCATAAGAAGATACATCAGAATACACTTTACGTATTTTACAATCTTCATCATCAAAGAAATCTTGTCCTGTTTGAACCTCTCCAACACACTTGGAAACATCAACGATATCATAATATCCTTGTCCATCGTCATTTATTTGGTAATCGATGTAATCCATCACATGATCTTCTGCAATACTTAACAACTCTTGGTAAGTTTTAGAGTCATGCTCAACCTGACGTTTCTGTTCATATTCCCAAGCTTTCATTGCAGAGTTGTAATCTTCTTTAGCGGATTTAATTCCTTTTTCAGCACACTTGTTGTGGAAATCTCCCCATTTACTGTCATTCTCTACGATGTTGTTTTCAAAACCTTCTCCACAATGGCTGCATCTTGGTGTATATAGATATTTGAACATCATTCCCTCCTACAAGGGTTGAGTGGTGATAATGAATCGTACAAGTGTTCAGGCTCTCCTACAACCCAACCTTCTCCTAAAATGTTTTTAGGGTCTTCTACTACTTCCAAGGTACATCCAAAGAAAGTATTAGCGGTTAGTTTCACAATAACCCCTGTTTCATATTCAATCATATGACAGTTTAAAGGCTCTGAATCAGGATCTAGAAAATATCCATTAGCTTCGTCAACGTGCAATTCGAACTCATTATCCATTAAGCTGTAAACTGACAGCCTAAAATTGGTTTGAGGGTGTGACCTGCAAACACTCTTGACAATATCTTCTCTTAATTTACCCATCACTCTCCCTCCCAAACAAGTTTACCTTCGATCATAGCTGCAACAATATCACGGAATTGATCATTCTCCCAACCACTTTTTACATAAACACGTATCTTTCCGTATCGGTAACCAAATGTATCACGGAAAGCTTCTGCAGCATCTCGATCAAAGAACATTGTAACATCTTCCCATACAACTTTACCGTAACCTTTTGTAAGCTCCAACCCTTCTCGTGAAAGACTTTCCATCACATCATAGTCTTGTTCCAACCCAACTTCGTCTTCGTATTTCTTCCATAGTTCGCAGCAAGATGTAATATCTCCATACTCTTCTGCATCATCAGCATCTTCTAAATCAATTGATAAGATATCAAGAAGCTTTGATAGATACTCTTGATCAAATTCATCGTCTTGATCTTTAAAATAAGAATATAAATCTTCATAAGCTACACAATTATCTGAATCATACACTTCTTCTACATCATAACTGTATCTAGGATCTAATCCCCAAACAATACTCTTCTTTTGCACCATGAACATTGGGTGTGATGTATAAGCATTCCCTTCACATTTAATATGATGATTTATTAAATTTTGTCGTAGTTTTTCGTAATCCTTTTTATTCATTATAACTCCTTTAGTTTTCAATAACCTCTGCTTCGACTAATGTATAACTTTCTTCGTCACATTCGCTGGAATACGTGACACATCTTCCTGTACTTACAAGCTGCTCTAGATCATCTCCCTGAAACCATATTAAATCTTGTGGGTAGAAGTCCTCTACAGAAGGGTAATTCTTAAACATAGCTTCAACGGTAGTATTTGTACCATTCTCAATAGAGAAGCTGTAATTAACCAATTGCCACACCTTCATCGCAAACTCTCCGTTACTTCACTATAATCAACACCACATTGTTCCACAGCAGTTATAGCAATGTCAAGTTCTTTCTCCAACTCATCAATACGCATAGCCATAGCTAAGATAAAACTATTTCCCGTTTCAATACGTAAGTCTTCCCCATGACGTCTAATGGTTTGCACACCGTTCTCGAAAAGGTATTCATATTTACCTTCCTCTAGTTCTATAACAATTTTATCACTCATTAGTATTACCCTTTATTTGTTTAATTAACTCTTCCAAAGCCTCTGCCTTATTCTTATGTTGTGAACGATGCTTTCCACACTCTGCATAAATCCCTGTCGGAATATGAAAGATTGCCACTCCTGCTGGTTGTTGCATCCCCCAATTACCTTGTAGGGTTTGATGATCCGCTTTTATCACAGAGATACGTACATCTTCTGGTTTAATTTCCATACGTCACCTCAAAACTTTCAATCACTGTTCCGCTACAATTTCCATCCTTTACTGAAAACTCTACTAGTAAACTATCATTACAAAAATACCTGTGGTTGGATAACTCCCAGTTACCACATTCTCTGTCTACAGGGTATCCAAATTCACGAGGATTAGCATAACACTCTTCCATCATATCTTCAAATATTCGATAAGCCACACCTTCTCCAACTTCCTCTTCAAAACGCTCATAACAATCGATGTTTATTTCATAGATGCAATGTTTCATCCTATAACAAAGTTCATGTATTCGGAAATTGTCGTAGTGAGGTGTTAAATTTTGAATTAACTTTTGTTTTACACCTCTTAAGTGTTTAATTAAATTCAAAACAACCCCCCTATCTAATATTACCTAAATTACTCAGAAATGTTGCCACTTCCTCTCCCATACGATCCTCTTCTAAAGGGGATATACCTGTAAATTTAAAATGGCAAGGATCTGATTGAATTTCTTCCTCTTCATCCAACAACCAAATGTTCTCATCCCATTGTTGCAATCGACCAGACATACGCTCAAAATATTCGTCTACTGGCTCTACAGCTAATTCAGGATCTGATTTGAATCGAAATTCAGGATAAACTCTTTCGTTAATATCCATTTGTGAAAGTAGCGATTGTCGTGGTTGGTGTGGAAATAGATTATCGTCAAATTGATGCATTGTTATTTCTCCTGTTTCTTATTTTTATTGTAATGGTGATATGAATATGAGATCCAACCAACCACAAATGTAATGATAGTAAATGGAAGAAAAATAAACATCCACTTGTACCACACTTTAGGAAAGATGTTTTCCTTTATCAATTTATAACACAACAATCCTGAGAACACAACACCTAATAAACAATAAATTGTAAATGATAATGAAAATAACTCGAACATTAATGCACCTCCTTTGGAGAAAGATATTCTTGCTGTTGCTCTTCCAATGAAATGGTAAGACCTCGTACAATCTCACTCACAAGCTTGATCTCTGAAAACTGTGTTAGGTGGGTTACAGGGATGTAATGATTAACGCTCACCATCTCTGAAGAATACTCACCGTTCTCATCTACCCCTTTGTTCACTGAAAACACAGCTCCAAATACAAGGTTGTCGTCCAATACACCAACGATCAATTCTTCACATTTAGCATCAGAGCAATTTTGGTTATTCAATAAATTTTGTATGTAATTTAATAATTGATACGTGCTTTTCATAAACCCTTCTCCTTTCTTTCCTTGATAAACTCTTTAACAACAGGTTTCATTATCTCTTCTAGGTTTAAAAATCTGATGCGATCTGAAAGAGTTTCAATCAACTGTTCTTTCGTGTTTGTATCAAAATCATCAGAATTTTCAATATAATACTTTAGTGCTTCAAGCTGTTCCACACTTCCCTTTTGTAAGATATTCATAATTTCTCCTTAATAATTTTAACAAGGATACCCTTCGTGTAATTCACCGTTACGGTCTGTATAGAAACTTCCAGAAACATAGTGACAATTTGATTCACATCCAAATGTGTCCCAAAGTTCTTCATTCCAACCGTCTTCAAAACCTTCCCAATCTGAGTGAACATCTTTGACATTATTATCCCAGTAAAGGAAAGCATCTTCTGGAGTCTCAAATTGTTCGTGGTTAGGGCATTTGTAAATCTCACCCTCAGGTTTTCCACCATGCCACCACAAACCGACACCCCAAGTATCTACTTGAGTAAGTTCTGATTCACAATAGGGGCATTCGTAGCTCATGATTGCTCCTCCTTGATCATTTTATCAAACCATTCTGCATGTGCATCATTATCAGTATAGACTAAGACACTTGGTTTTTGATATTGAACATCGACAAGATACACCACTTCCTCTGCACACTCTAACATTTTGTGAAGAATATCAATAGTACTTTTCAAAGTTGATTGTCGCAACCAAACTTTATATCCGTGTTTAGCTTTTGGGGTTCGTTTCATTTTATCGATCATCAACCTTTCTCCTTTTCTAAATATTTATCTCGAATCTGTAGACATTTCATTGCCCAACCAAACCCACTCTCAGTAAATTCTTGTTTCATACCTTTACTGTTTGTATGAGCATTCTTTTCATGGTCTGAGTACTTGTTATACACCATATCGTGAAATGTGTTTGCCATAACTTTATTGTATGAAATTTTCTTCTTTTTAGCCATTATAAACCCCTTACAGTTTGTTTATAGAAACCAATTGATCACCTTCACCTTTAAAATCATTCCACCAAGATTCGATATCGTCTGTAGTCACGAACTCCGTATCTTCCTTTTCAAATTGAAGACCTGATGTAGATTCTTTCCACTTGTATTTCACTAAGTATTTATTTTCTTTATTACAATTACAACAACACATATCCCCTCCTTAAACTCCTACTGTACTGTTTTTCATATTTCTGTATGTAACGAGGAGGTGGTATGTTTTGGTACCTTTCTTTACTTTCATAACCTCTCCTCCGCTTGTCAACTCCCCCTTCCAATACCTCATTACTCTTGAAAGGAAGGTTAGCTTGAGTTAGCACTCCGTCTTTAAATTCAAAACTTATCTTCATGTCATAATTGCCTACAGACTCCAAGAAATTTACATACATAAACAGTTCATTAGTTAAAGCTTCTGCAGTATAAGGTCGTTCTTCTAATATAAAATTACAAATGGCAACTAAGTTATCAGTATCCGTCATCAGTGATTCCTTTTATTTTACAAAGTAATGGGTTACATAAAAGAGATTTGCCGCATGAGGGTGTTTACACAAAATATCTCTCCTTTCTTTATAAACATGTCCTGTGTAACGGCAAATCTGCTTTACAATCTTTTCTTCATTCTTGTGTTTAGAGAATAAAAGAGAACCTACAGGATTGTCACCTCTTTTTAATCCTTTATAAAACTCTTCTGCAGTCCACAAATCTCTCATTCTCTGTTTTGAGTCTTCTGCTGATTGTTTTCTTTTCTCTACTTTCTTTCTGAAAAACATAACACTTCTCCCCCATTTCGTTTCGATGAGCAAATCTTACGACAAAGGATGTGAGGTTGTCAAACATTGATTCAAAATAATTTTGTTGTTGACAGAGGTAGGTGGATGGGTTAGATTGTATTTAATACTTTAAGAGGAGAAAATCGATGACAACAGTAATAGTGGATGCAAAAAGAAAAGTGGCTTATTCTGACAGTAGGAGTACTTACACAGTAGTTAAAACAGGTGAAGAAACATTTAAAAGCAATGCTACAAAGATCCATAAACATAAAAGTGGTAAATTATTAGCTGTGAGTTTCGGAAATTACAACATATCTGTTATTCAGTTGCAAAAATTAGGTTTCAAGGTTAGTAAAAAGGATAGACTCATAGGTAGAGATTTTGTATCCAATTCTACAGACTCTGCAGGAATACTAATCTTTGGGAAAGATAGTGAAAGGATTGTACACTACAGAAGTATCGCAGAAGACTCTACGTTAAAAGTGGTATGGAGAAGTAAGTTATTAGAAGGTTGTAACCGTGCTTGGGCAGGTAGTGGTATGGATACAGGTATCCCTGAGAGGTTGTTTAGTTACAAGGACAACTTCCCTTATGATAAGATTATCAAGGCTTGTAGTTTGGTAGACCCTTATACAGATGATAAAGTACAAATGAAGAAACTTTAGGTACAAGAAAACCCCAACCATTTCTGATTGGGGTACACCTCCACCTAAGTGGGGGACTTTTAATGTGTGGAGGGTTCTTGAGAATTGATTCCTAGCCGAAGCGTCTCTGGATTTGGGAAGTTCCCTTTATCAACTCTATAAACTATTATAGCAGATTTTCTTTAGGTAATAACAGCCGTATAGACGTCTAAACGATTAAATACGCCTACGGCGTG
>CEUX01002832.1_pt1 | contig 18838 bp, 26 predicted proteins | sample 531361 | NCBI WGS metagenome assembly CEUX01 (sample SAMEA2622736, study PRJEB7988) | marine metagenome | isolation source: saline water (ENVO:00002010), including
CCAAGCTCTGCATAAACTTTAACAGCGCCGTTCTCTAATGTTTCGTAATTACCTTTTAGTTTTAAACTATTACCTTTATGAGATAAACCATCATCATTTATATCACTACCGTCTGTATCTTTACCGAAACGACCGCCATTAAAAACTAAAGCACTTTCAAAGTTTCCTTTTTTATCTGTTATTTCAATTTTATCTTTTACTGTAACACCAATTGTACTTAATTTTGCACTTAACTGATTAAGAGCAGCCTCAGGTTTGATGTATTCTCCATTAGCAATAGAGCCAACAAAAGCATTTACTTTATTCAAAATCTTTGGGTCATGGATGTTATGAACACCGATGTTCCCATCTTCAACTGCGTTAGATGTGGCTGTGCCAACCATCTTACCATCTTCTTTTATATGTTGTTTAAATGTTTTCATTTTTCTCCTCTTTTTACTTCGTCTTTTAATTTCTTAAAAGTTTTACCACCCACAAGGTCTTCTTCAACCTCTTTCATATTACTTTCTTTTAACTTATCAACATCTTTAAACTGACCTTCGTGTGGTGTATTGTTAGCCAGATCGTCTAAAAAATTGTTGATATCTTCTTTCATTTTTCTTGCTCGTTTAAAAGTTGAGCCTTTTCTTTCTCTTGTATGTCTAAAGGACTTGCTTCATTCTTTAGAGCACCAGTTGGGCCATCTGACATTGCAGGAGCAGGTTCTTTATAAGGTCCTGGTTTCTCAAAACCATTATGTTTTGCTTCTGTTCCATCTTTTCTTCCTTCTACAGAGTCAACTTGAATCAACTTCTCAACTTGTTGTAAGGCGCCGTGTACAGCATTCATATTATTTTTCATAACTGCCACTTCTTTTTCAATCGCCTGTATCTTTCCGTTCAAATCATTAAACGTTTTTTGTAATGTAAAACGTTCTTTCATTAACGTTTGTGTAGTAATACCCATTATATTCTCCTATAATATATTATGCAACAACGTATCCATGACCAGCGATCACGTTCCATTTTGCGTTTTTAAATAATAAAGTTACTGTTTCACCTTCAGCATTTAAAGTAATAGTAGTACCACCTCTTAAATTAGTTGGTGTAACTACTACGTTATTTGTACCTGATGTTGAAGTATTAATTATCATCTTAACTTGTCCATCAGAACCATCTGCTAATGAAATAGCACCAGTTGCTGCTGTTGCGTTAATTTCAGTTACAGCAGTTGTTACGTTTGCAACCTGTGATGAAGCGTCAGCAGTTATTGACTGTGAAGTCTGTCCTAAACCTAACCATGATGGTATGTTATTGAACACATTTGCTGCTGATATTTTTTTGTTTATTGGTGTACCTGACGGATCGTCAACTACGTGGAACAAGTCAGCGTCAGCCAACGCAGTTCCTAAATCGGTCAATGCCGTTATCTTTTTGTCTGCCATTTATTCTCCTTTAAACCCTTTCGGGAATGCTACTCTAGGTAATTGCCTAGATCACTTTGTTAATATATTTATAAGGGCGGATTGACCGCCCCTAAATTGTTAATAATTATGCTCTACTACGCAGCTACTGTATGTGTAACTCTTAAACTCGCTGGAATATTTCTTTGCGAATTAATAGTACCTGAAGCAGTATCTTTGATTGTTGCTCCACCTGGTAATGTTATTGCGTCATGGAGAGCAGTTCCTAATGAAAGAACATTGCCAGTTGCAAGTGTTTGACTCGCTACTGTAAATCTCTTTCTGTTAGCTGTTGAACCAGTTGCAGTATAAACACAATCGTGTGTTCCACCACCACTATTTACAACTTTCATTACTGGTGCTCCAGTAACTGTAACTGCTTCGTCCCAAGTTATCTCTATGTGAACCGTTTGACTAGATGAACCAGCTGTTAAGTCTGTAGCTGCAGTACTACCTATTATAAATCTTAAATTTGTAATAGTTGCTTCCTGTAGTCCAGTCGTTGCTGATGTACCTGCAAGTCCTCGTATAGCGACCAAGAGTTCTGGTTGGCTGCTGGCATTATCGTTACCAGTTGCTTTAGTACCAGCTCTTTGTACCCAACCTGAATTGGTTGCGTAAACATCTTGCTTTTTATACTGGGAGTTCTCGTTAGTAGATAAATGTTTTGGTTTATTTGTAGCGGTATCCGCTCCTTTTGCCCATCCACTCATATCTTTTCTCCTTTAAATTAATTAATTTCTTATTCGTTATATAACTAGTACTATTTATAAGGAATTAGATTAGAAACCCAACTTTTTGAGTGATGAAATAGTCTTTGATGTGTTTGTGTGATGTATACCAACGCCGCCAGCACGTATAAATTCTCTAACATTCTTCTCATAATCATCAATTAGTATTGCAGGTTGGCCTTTTCTAGCAAAAAGTTTCTTTTCTTTTCGTGTTACTAAATTGATTTTTGAACGATTTGACAGACCTGTATTTCTTCTTAACCATGCAGTTTTACCTGGTATACAGTTAGGATCAAACGATTCTTCTACGTATGCTGATAATATATGTGGGTCAAACTTTGATAAGTAAGACCATAGTTGTCTACCACCAGGCATCCAAGGTAGAGTTGACCAGAAGTTCTTATTGGCCTTAATAGGTGCCCATTTTTCTTTTGAAGATGGTATATTCATCCATTTGTTAATGGACATACCTGTAGTTTTCTGTGCAGCTGTTTTGAAATCTGCTAATACTCCATCCATATCACAATATATAATTGGATTCATATTAGACTAGTACTTTCTATATTGGACGTGATGATGGTTCTACATCAATAACAGCAGCTTTTTTACCTGTTGCTGTTTTGCCTGTTGTCTTAACTAACTTTTGCTCTTTACGTACATCTGAAAAAGACTTTTTGTCTTTTGTACCAACAATCTTTTTATTAGAAGCAATATTACTAATAGCATCAGCAGCTCTATTTACTGCTGTTTCACCTGCGGCTGCCCCAGCAGCTGCGGCTGCAGTTCTTCCTAAAGCCACTAATGGATTTTCTTTTATAACTTCTTCGTTAGCTCTCTTTAAAGCATTCGCAACATCTTTATGTTTTGATAAACCTTTTGCAAGTTTTTCAATTGCCTTTACAGCACCATCATAGTTACCTTGTTTGTATCTAGGATCATTTAATATGCCATACGCTTGTTTAATTTGTTGTGTTGAAAACTCTACAATAGTTTCTTCTTTAGGTACACAATTTGGTACTTCTTTACCATCTTTCTTTTTTGTACCTATCATTTCATAATCTTTCCAACAAGGGTCTTTATCTTCACTTACAACTTTAGCAGCTGCGTCTGCAAGTGATCCTGGTTTTACATCAAAGTAACTTTTCTCTGCTGTGAGTTTAACTTTTGGTTCGTCTTTTTTTAATGTTGGCTGCTCTGTAGCGATTTTTGTTGAAACGTCTTCTAAGCTGCCAGTTCTTGTTTCAAAATATTTCTTATTCATTTTCTGTAATTTCCTTTTTCTTATTAGGTTTACCTGTACTATCAGTTTCAGGTTCGTTTTGAGCTGCCATTGCTCTTTTCTGTCTATCTGATCTTAACTTGTCTTTTAAATCTGCAAGTTTAAGTTTCATATGAGTGACATCTGCTTTGTTAATTGCGATTTTAGTTTTATCACCAAGGTCTATATCTCTTCCTCGTGTTTCAGTATCTTTGATACGTGTTGATAAATCTGCAATTTTCTTTTGTGTTCCTGTAGCCATCGCCTGTGCCATTTTAGAAGCGTCTTCTTTGACATTATGATGATCTTTACCACAAGATTTACATGGTGATTGACCACATTTACACTCACAAGATTGTTCTATTAATTTTGACAAGTGATTAATGCCAGCGTGTTTGATTGCTAATTGAGTTGGGATGTCCATCTTCTTAATCATATCTTTAACAGCTGGGGTTACATCGGTAGCCTTTTTCATCTTCCATGTATTTTTGATATTGTTTATTTGTGCTGTATTTAATTTACTTTTTAAATAATCAGTATCTATATTCTCTCTAACAGGTATACCTTTTTGTATCATACGTGATAATGCTAGACCTGATAAGAAAGGTATATGTTTCTTTCTTAAATCATTTAAAAAATGATTAGGTATTTTATCAAAAATTTTTCTTAACTGATTTGCTCTGTCAATAGATATAGTTTTACCTTTAAGGTCAGCAAACTGTCTTGCTAAAATATCTAATTGTGCTTTAGAAAATTCTTGTAGTTCTTGTTTGTCTTGTTCTATTAATTGTTCTTCAGTAATATATTCTTCTTTTCTTAATATTGCTTTAGCAATATCGTGTGCTTTTGTAATTGTTTTTTTATCTACAGGTTTTTCATCATTGTACATATCTTTAGCTTTTGCCATACCGATTGCATATGCACCATCTTTATCTACAGATTCTTTAAACTTACCTTTTAGATAATCTTTTGTAATTGATAACTGTTTAGCACCATCTCTTTGTAATTGGTCTCGTTTTTGTTTTGCGTCTGGTTCAGTTTTAAAAGGAACTGCAAATCTCTTACCATTTTTAGGGTCCAAATATCTAACAACATATGCTAATTGTATTTCACTTATGATTTTCTTTGCTAGATTTTTATAGTTGCTCATTTTTCTTCTCCGATTGTGCCCAAAACTCTTTAAATGATTTCGGAACACCTGGTGGTGTACCTAAATCTCTTTGCATATCTGCTTTAGATTTGCCGTACTTACGTTTAAATGTTTCTGGATCTAACCCGCCTTCGTCCCTTGCTTTAAGGTCAATAGCGATGTCTTTCATTCTTCCTTCTTGCATATTTTTGCTGGTGTCAATCACTTTATTAAACATTTTATTGTATGTTTCTTCTATTTTTGACTGCCACTCTTCCCCATATCTTTCCTTATATTTATCTATTGTTTCTCTTTTACTTGCCCATTCTTCTATATCTTTTAATTCAACTTTCTTATCCATTGGTTTTTTGTCCTTACTTGCGTTAACGTTGATTAGATTATCACTATGTTTACTTGGTTTATAAGGACCACCTTCAAATTTTGGATTATAATTCTTCTCACCTGGGGTAATTGTTGATGTATATTTTGCCCAATCGTGGCCTATTTCGTATGCCTCTTGTGGTACACCTACATCTGCTTGAAATTCGTTACCTCTTTTTTCAGGTTCTTTCTCACCTTTTGTCTTTAATTCTTTATAAATCTCTTTAAATCTTTTAGTTTTACTTGTTTTAGTTTCTACTTTAAAACCAACAAGTGGTAATCCTTTGTCTTTAGGTTGTTCTTTTTGTTCTTTCAATACCTTTGATCTCTCCTCTAACTTAACAGGATAAACAGGTGTCTCCATTATATTATACAACCAAGCTTTATGCAACTTCATATCAACATCTTCTAAAGTTACATAGTTTGTTCCTCTTCTTATGATAACACCAGTTACATTACTCTCTATATCATCTACTATATCTCCTACATCATATAAATGTTCAGAAATATATTTGTCCCTTAATGTCATCTTATCTAACTCCTCTTTTGTTGAGGCAGTTATAAATGGCTTAAATTTAAATGCACCTAGACTTGTGTAGTCCATACTTGCAGCTAACATCATTCCTTTTCTTACGTTTCGGAAAAGGTCTTGTGCATTTTTAGTTCTAGCAAATGAAGATGGCAGACCTCTTTTAAATAATGTAAAGTCTTTTTCTTTTGCGGCCGCTCTCATTTTACTAGCACTCATTCCTGTAGCACCTTCAGCGTCTGGATCTCTTTCTCCTGCTGACGCTACATTTATACTATCAAAGTCATATAGACCATGACGGCTCTTAACGCCGTTATATTTTTTTAAGATAGTATCAAATTCTCTTACTCTATCACTACCAACAACCATTGTTATGTTTGAATAACCTCTTTTATATAAGTCAGTTGCAATATCTAAAATCATATTGGACGGATTGACCATTATGTTTCTAGCGTGTCTAGGAAACATTTGCTTCATAGTTGCTAACTTAACTCTATGTGGTAATGGATTTTTAGATGTGTCTTCAGTCTTACTTAAATAAATTATGTAATCATCTGTTCTTTGTTGTGCCACTTTGTTAATAAGTTTTTCGTGTCCTATTGTAGGTGGATTAAAGCGACCAAAGGTAAATGCTATTGATCTACCCCCAGCCGCTTCCTTTATTTTTGATAGTGATTTCAGTTCTGCTGGTGTAATTTTACCGTCTTCCATAATCTCGTTCAACTTTTTGAAAAATTTGAGATAATGATACTTTTCTAACATTTTATAGATCACATTCTTCGGAAGGCGATTCTTCACACCAAACTTTCTGATTTCGTCTGGCGACATATCTTTCTCAAAAGCATCCTTTCGGTTTGCAATTGTCTTGGCGCCAATATCAATTAATGTGTTAATAGAATCTTTAATCTCATCTAACTTATCTGAAACTAATTTTGACAAGTTATCAATTTCGGAGCTTGTCAACCCTTTTAGTTCCTCATAATCAATCATATCCCTTACGAGTTCACCTTTAACAACATCTATTTCAGAAACGTGCTTCTGAAAATCCGCAACGTATTTTTCTGGCTCAAATTTACCAGGTTCTGGTCTTCTGATCCACTTGTTAGTGTCAATATCAAAAGTACCATCAGCCATGTCCCGAGCCTTACTAAATGTTGCAGGATCTATGATAGAAAAGTAGTTGATAGGATGCTTTGTGCCTGGTATTGTTTTACCATTTATCTCTCCTTGATATTCTCTTATACTATCATGGACTTTTTCCTGTTCTGCTTTTGAACCAGGTATGTCAAATAGTATATTGATATCTAGGTCGGCGTCATCTCTATATTGTTTAGTTAGTATTGAACCTATTAAGGTATACTTAACTACTTTTCCAAATTTTTCAAACGTTTTTATTCCGTCTAATACTTGTTTTTTTACCGAAGGCTTAAGTGTAGGTTTAGGTGTATCTGCGTTATCAAATACGCCTGGTGCATAAGTCTTTCTCGGTATGTCTATTATAGACTCTTTTATAAATTCTTTAAATCTCATCTTCTCTTGGCCTTTCTCTCACCTGCCATCCATCTTTTTGCTATATAACTAGAGATAGGCGCCCTCATATATTTATTAACTTCCTTTCTTACCCTATTCATTATTAAGGTTGTTAACTCTAAATCTGATTTGTTATTATCAACTACTAAAAAATTACTTTGTCCAAATAATTTTTGAAATCTCCCCATATTAGCTTGTACACCTTGCCAACTAGACTTTGTAATATATTCTGGTATAGTTCTTTCACGTCTAGCATTTCGTGCTAATGCAACTTCTAATGTTGTGTTTACAAATACCATATAACAATCATATCCTAACTGTTTAAGCATATTAGCGTTTCTAGCAATAGTATCGTAATCTCTACCTGTACTATCAATAATTAAACCTAATCTACCTTTAATGTATTGGTCTAATTGAGTCACAGCAAATCTTTTTGCGTGGCCTCTAATTAAATTTCTAAAATATTCTTCATCATCTGGCATTTTCATAGACAAGCCAGCCTTCTTTAAATCTCTTTCAAACTTCGTATCTGAATTGACTAGTTTTAATCCTGTGCCTGAAAAAGCACTTGCGGTTACAAATGATTTACCAGACCCAGGACCTCCCGCTAGGAAGAATGCTTTGAATATACCTGGGTCATATAGACCTTCAGATATATTTTGCATAAAACTTTTTAATCTCACGTAGGTTCTCCTATGTTAAACCAGCCCATAAGTTTATGATACAAATCAGATTGATCACCTAATCTTAACCATAACTCCATTATGTCTTGTTCGGTAACATATAATTTATACAATATGAATAATATCGCAAAAGTATTTACCCATAATAATATTGTTTTAAAAGTACCTTGTTTTTTGCTTATCATTTTTTATCCTGACAATGACGTGTCAATCCTCTTTGGATATTTCGTCTTCTTTTTTGATTTCTTTTTAGTTAGTTTTTTTAATTTTGGTTTTGCTTCGCTTTTTGAAGGTAAAGTATTCGCACTTTTTCCCCAATTCTTCCACAAACTTGATAAAAATCCCATATTATTCTCCTTCTATTTTGTTTATAATTTCTTTGGCCGTTTCCTCTGGTGTGCCACCCTCTGCTTTTATTTCAATAAACCCTGGTTGTTTTCTAAAATATTCAACTACAGGACCTGTTTCTTTTTTATATAGAGCAATTCTGTCATTAATAATTTCCTCTGTATCATCAGCACGGCCTCTTGCTAATAGTCTTCTCATAACTTCTTCTTTACTTACGTTCAAAAATACTGCATAGTCATAACCTATTTCTGCCTTTTGCATATCTTCTACTTGTTGCATATATCTTGGCCATCCATCTAACACATAACCTTTAGGAGATTGTTCAACCTTTTTCTTTATTAGTTCTAAAACAATCTCGTTAGGGGCAAACTTACCTTTTGCCATTAAATCTTTTATCTCTTTTCCTATCTCACTATTCTTTTCTACTTCTTTTCTTAACATATCTCCTGGGTAAACGTGTGATATTTCAAAGTGTTTAATTAAGTATTCTGTATAAGTTGATTTACCTGAACCTGGTCCTCCAAGCATAACAACTCTCATACGACCTAATTGTTCAAATATAAAATCTCTAAACCCTTTCATTATCCTTTTACCCAATTCTTTGATAGTGTAAAGTTTGCGGTACTAAACTCTAATCTATCTACTAATTTTACTGCGTTGCCCATTCTATCTACAGCAACATAACCTTCAGGATTTGTTACTACAAACCCATTGCCTTTTTGTAAAAATGTACCGATAGATTTTATTTGATTCATTTTACTTACAAGAAAAGTTTTAGCTCTTTGTAAGGTAACATAACTTGCAATTGCAAAGTAAATTTCATTATCGTATCTATCAATAAATTTTAAACCATCATCTCTTATTGCTTTGTATTTTCTTTTAGCTGTATCTGTTTTTCTTTTAGATATTTCATCATCTAAAACTGAAGCATAATATTGTCTAAATTCTGATTGTAATCTTTTAACATTACTAATTGATTGACCTTGTCTAATCATTGTGTTAAAATATATTTTTAATCTTGCACCAACTGATAAAACATTGGTTTGTCTTTTTAATAAATCTAAAATTCTTTTACCTTTTGATATTGATCCCATTGCCATTCTTAACATACCATCATACTGAGCGCTTTCAGTAGTTGTAAATGTAGCAACACCAGATGAGTCTTTATAACTTGCGTCATCAAAAAATACTGATGGCGTCTTTGTAAAACGATTTACAGAAACGCCAAAGCCTGCTTTTAAGTCTGCCATTTTTCTTCCTGTGTAAGTAGTGTGAAAAATGATACCTAATTTAGCTCTTTTAATTCTTCTAGCAAGGTCAGTATTTTCTGGGACGGCATATGTTATAGTATTGGGTGTAAATGCAATAGCATCCTCACCTCTTATAGATACCGATTTAATATCTCCTGGTGTAAATAACAAGTCGCCTTGTACAACACCATTTATATTAAGTTTCGGCAATTCTTTTAAACAGATTGCTAATTTTTTTGCTAAACCACCACCGTGATTTTTTCTTATGTCTGCTTGTGTGTAATTGATTTTAGGAGTGACGTTGAATACAGATTTTGATCCAACAAAGAACTTTCCGTTTTCAGGATTGACACCACAGAATACAGCAGGTGCACCATCCCATTTAACGGACACGTTTAATTTTCTACGTGATGATCCTGTCAGCATATTTCTTAATGATTTAAGAAATTCTACTGCGTTAAGGCCACCTTCGTAACCGTTATTAATTATTTCGTCTTCTAAATGTTCTAAATGAGTGTTCTTTGCCTCACTTAAATATTGTTTAAAACTATACATTTCTCTCCCAATATACCCATTATATCAAACTTCACGCTTATAGTCAAGCGAAAATCCACAAATTCCATTAATAAATCACTACTTACTTGACTATTTATACTATTTTGCTATTACAAATTTACCTGAAAGGGGAGTCCTTGATGTGATATACTCAAACATTAACCTTAAAGCTTGATTAGCCTCATCTTTTTTGTTATCTTTGAAAAACTTTTTGAGTATAGGCATTACTTCGTTTATAACATAGATGGCACTTATAGCGCCACGTTCAAAATCAAACTTCTTTTTGTCTGGTCTTAAATATTCTATCTTCTTTAATGCAGCTAAATACTTTACTTCACCTGCTGAATATTTTTTAACTATATCTTTTGCAACTTGTGGATTAACAAAGTTTATTATCTCTGCTAATACTTTTATAGAACCTATTGAACCACCTCTTGCTTCTGCTTTAGAGAATATAGCTTCTGCAACAAATCTTTTTGCACTAGGGTCGTGTCTTAATTTTATATCACCACCTGACTCTAATAAGACTCTCATATCTCTTGTTTCACCTTTTTGAGGATATGGAACTTTCTGATATGGTCTCCAATTTGTTACATCTCTCATAGCGATTTTCTTAATTAGTTTAACTTCATCTTTTCTATCAAAGTTAACCATCTGTAACTCAGCTTCCTTTGTAGTCTTTTTAAGTGATAAAGGAAATAGGTCACCACTATCTATTAAATCAGATGTTAATATATTTAAATTTTGAAATGTATATGCTCTTTCTTTTGCTTGTGCTTTTTTAAGTTCATTTATTATTTCCCTCTTTGCCTTATCAGTTGCTAGATATATGTCAGCAGGGTTCCATTTGTTTATATTTCCAAATTTAGTTTGAGTATTATAACCTGACCTGTTTGCAATCTTAAATAACTTTTCTATATTACCCATAACATCTTGGTCACCTCTAAAATAAAATATTTTATTAAAACCTTGTTGAGCAATTTTAAAATCAGGATCAATCTTGTTTATATCATTAATTAATTTCTTTGCAATTTGTAGTGATGATATGTACCACTTTGTATCTTTATTTAAAAACGCTTCTAAATCTCTTAATTGTACACCAGGTGTTTCTATTGCTTTTGCAGCTGCTTTTATTTTGTTAGTACCTACTGTTGATCTAAAACTTGTATAGTCTTTTACTTTTTTAGGATCAAATAGTTTGTTAGTTTGATTTGCACCTATGTAATCTGCTATCGCACAAAACAATGCTTGTGAGGATTCTGCTAATGTTGTTAAGTCTGCCATTCTTCTTTCCTTATTTTTTCTTTTCCACAATCAAGGCAAGCCTTGATACATGGCTCTGGTAATTTTTCTGTAGTCTGTTTATCATATGCCTCTTTTAATATATCGTAAAACTCTATCCATTCTTTCTTACTTAAAATTTCTTCAAGTGATTTATGTTCGCTAATATTACTCACCGACAATAATTTTTTTATAGCAGGGTCTTCTACTAAAAATGGTGTATCAACTAAACAACAAGGCATTAATTGATTTCTATTATTAATGGCCATTTGTGTATCTGTAGTCATACATCTTGGATTAAACTTCATCATAACGCCTCTAATCTATATTTCTCACTAGGCATATAAGGATCGTTCTCACCTCTCCATCTATGTGATTGCATTAATACAAAACGCAACCCATTATCTTTAGCCATTTGTTTTGCTTGTTCAATATGTTCTTCGTTATATTTAAAAATTATATATTGCCAACAAGGTAGTTTTTTTAAATAATTTTTAGCTTCACACATTATTTGAAACAATTTTGGACCGTCCTGATTAATTCTATACTTATGACTTTCTTCAGGTAGTCCGTCTATACCAAATTGCCATCTCGCATTAGGGTTTGCCTCAAAAGCTTTTATGAACCATCTTTTAGGTTTACCTGTTGAAGCAGTTTGTACATTTGCTTGTACACCCTTCTCATAACATAATTTTAAAATTTCTATAAAGTTGGGATGATGTATTGGATCTGATAACTGACCACCAAAATTTATAGCTTTAAATGTATCAGTTGCTTTTTCTATAGTATCCATTGGTATATCTCCACCCCATACCGTTTCACCATGGTCTCTAAAAAACTCTTGTCTTTGACATCTTGGACATTCTAAAGCACATCTATGTGTTAAATCAATAAGAAGTCCGAAATCTTTTTCCTCATCATCTCTAACAAAAAACTGTTCTAATAATTTAGGATTCATACATATATTTATGTATGTCTATCTTCGGCCTCTTGTAGTAGGTGGGTGATTGTATGAAGATTTACCATTATCTCTTATTATTTCCTCTGATTCCCTTATATCAAAAAATTTAGGGAACCCAAACACACCAAACGTCTTATGTTTGTTTTGGAACTTAACAAGTTTTTTAACGTCTTCTTCAAAAAATGATTCTTGTAAAACTAATTTACTAGGCATTTCTACACAACGCCATCGTATCTCGCCTTTTACTTTAACCATTTCTGTCTTATAGTAGATAGATGGTTTTCGTTTTCTTGCTGGTTTCTTTTTTATTTTTTTGGTCATACTTTAAAATCTGAAAACTTATCATACGCTTCAACAGGTTGTGGGCCTGATGGTTTTTCTATTTTCTCTTTTGATTCCTGATTACTATCTACAATCTGTTGTGCTGATTGTTCTACATCATACAATCTCATCTTACTTCTATCAACACCTATAATAAAAGCACGATTGACAGCAGGATCATTATATCTATTCTTTAACTGTTTAACTTTAATCTGATTTAGTTCTTCTAATTCTTCATTAGATATAAGAGCAAACATAAAGTCAGCAGTTGCAGGAAGACCAAATGATTCAGACGTGTCTTCAAGTCCAACATCACTTGACATATAACCTGACCTAGTTGTTTGTGTAGCAGAAACTATTGGTACTTTATATTGTACTGCAAGACCTCTTAATTCTTCAGCGATTGCTTTAACATAAAAATATGATGATATGTTTCCACCTTTAAATCTACTACTAGAACATATATTTAAATAATCAATGAAAACAATATCTGGTTTAAATGATTTCTTTAATGCAAGTTCATCCATTAATGATTTAAAATGACCACTATGAGCAGCAGCAGTAGGATATTCTTTTATAATAAGTTGACCATTAATTTTACTTTGTAATCTTTTAACTTTGTTATCGTAAATCTCTTTAGGCATTTCATAAAGGTCATCAATGGTAACATCTAATAAGTTAGCGTCTATTCTTTCAGCAATTCTTTCTTCAGCCATCTCTAAAGTTATATACAATACATTTTTACCTTGCGTTATTGAAGACGCAGCCAAATGACACATAAACAAGGACTTACCTACACCTGTACCTGCAAGTGCTACGTTTAAAGTCTTTGGTGGGATACCACCCTTTGTAATTCTATTGAAATAACTTAAATCAAATTTTAATCTTTCTTCTACCTTATGGTAATATTCAAATCGGTCATCTGTTTGATTTAAATAATCGTGTCCTATATGTGTATCAAATGAAACAGCAAGAGCGTCTGATAATATACTCGGTATTGCTTCTGGTGTATGTTTCTTATCTTTACCATCTATAATCTTTATACCTTTAAGTACAGCATTATATACAGCACGATCTTTACAAAATCTTTCAGTTGTATCTAACAACCATTGTGGTTCAACTTCTTCGTATGTTAAACTATTTAATAATTGATTTGTATTTTTAAACTCATCTTCAGTAAGTGTTTTGTTATTAGATAACTCAACTGATATAGCTTCTTTTGTAGGGAGATTATTATATTTTAAAACAAAGTTATTGATTATATTAAATAGAGTTACTTGGTCTCTATCTTTAAAGAAATCATCCTGTAGAAAAGGAATAACTTTACGAGTAAATTCCTCGTTAAATATTAGATTGGATAAAAGTGTTTTTTCAAATTGTTCAGACATAATGAAGATAAGTTCCTACAATATACTTTGGTTTATTTTTAGGTTTCTCACCAGTATGTTGGTAAGTCCACAAAGGGGGAAACATAAGAGCCTTACCAGCTTCTGGTTTAACTCTAATATTATAATCTGCAAATGTTGTTTCGCCGCCATCATTATCATTTAAATATAAAAATATAACTAAAAATCTCCTAGCACTATTGTAATCTGTAACATCAACGTGTTGTCTAAACTCATCTTTACCATTGTCTTCGTATTTTTTAAATCTTATCTGTTCAAAGCCAAACTTTTCTGGCCATTGTTTTATAGAATCTATTTTAACATCTTTTACATAATTGTCAACAAGTGATCGGCATTTATCAAATAATAATTTAGCATATGCTTCCCAATCCTTGTATAAATTTAAGTTGATTTCTGTAAAGTGTCTATGATTATCTAAATCTGTTTTAACCCATTGTGAGGATGAGTCTTCAAACTTATCTATTAAATGCTGACAGTTTTCTTTTGTCAAAACATTATCATAAGTTTTTATATACTTATTTGTCAAATCTAATTGTTCCATTTTCTAACTGTTTCTCAACTACTTCTATTAATATATCACCAATGTAATTTCTAAACTCAATACTTGTTGTATCTACGTTGTTAGGGTTTGCCTTTACATCATAATCAAATTTTAAAGGCAACTCACCTTGTTCATTTTCTTCCGAGGCAAATTTCACATGGCCATATGTATATATGACATCTTTGTAATTGCCTTCTACAATCTTTATGCAACTAAAGTCGTCAACATCTCTTTGAGCAAAGACGTATCTATTCTGCGCCATAGAGGAACTCTCTTTTGGCAGCTTCGTCAATCTTATTGAGAATATCTTTAGTAAAGAATTTAGCAGGTTCATTATTGATAGTTTTAGCATACTGTTTACTTCCGTCTGGTAATTCTATTCTTGTGGACACAGATTTAAATATACCGTGTTTGATTGCCAAGTCTAATAAACCATAATGTTTATCTAAACCTTTGTCGTAAGTTAATCTTACATCAATCATAGCATTTTCTTTAGTCAACCTTGACTTATAATTCTTACAATGGATTACATTACCTATAATTTCTTTACCATCTTTTTCTTTTCTTTTAGATAGATAGACAATATTACTAGCAGCATATTTCAAACCAGAGCCACCTCCCATCTCCTTTTGTGGAAACATTGAGCCAATAACATCATATGTATGATTGGTCATAATCATAGGTACTTTTGCTTTACCTAGTTTCAATGTTAACACTCTAAATGCAGCCTTAACAATTTGAGACCTTGTCATATCTCTAGTTTCTTTTCCTTCAGCAGTATCTTCCATTTCTTTTGTAGTAGATAACATACCTAAACTATCTAACACAAACATTAATGGTTTTCTTTTGTCTTCTGGATGCTCTATGTATTTGTCTATAACTTTTATTGATTGGTGTCTAAACTCTTGTACTGTTGCAACTGGTACTACGACCATTCTCTTACTATCTATACCACGAGCCTCAACTAAATCTTTTGTCAATGCACTTTCAGACTCAAAGTAAATTACACCAGCGTCTTTGTTCTTATCAAGGAAGTGTTTTACAATACCTAATGCAAAGAAAGTTTTACCTGTTGCAGCTTCACCTGCGATAGCAGTAATCTTATTACTTGGTAAACCACCGTATATTGAACCTGATAGTAAAGCATTAAAGGTATAGGATCCTGTATCTATAAAACTATCAACATCACCTGCGTCAAGTCCTTCACTTACTAAACTAGCATACTCATTACCAGTTTCTTTTATTACATCTTTTAAAAAATCATTCATTTATTCATCTCCTTGATAGTTAATACAATAATATTTTATATCTAAATCATAACATATCTTTCTGATATTGTCAAGCTCTGATTTAGGAAAATTGTATGTCATATACCTTTGTTGTTTGTATATAATAATTTGCATTTATCCGTCATCATTACTGTTATCTGGATCAGACCACACATCTTCGGGTCTTGCTCTCAAAATTACAGGTCTTCCCCCTTTGTATTTAGGCAACTTGATAGTATTATCAGGTTCACCTTCCCATTCGAATCGTAACTTTTCATCTTGTGGTACCCAACCAGGTTTAGGTTGTTCTAAATCTTCTTCTTTTATATTCACCCATATGTCTTCAAACATAGTGTTAGGATCTATTGGTCCCATTTGTGTAAAGACGTGGTCTTTTACTTTATTTAATCTGAATTTTAAAAGTTCTTTATTATACTCTCTTAATCTTTGATAGTCCCAGTAAGCCTTAAGGTCTAGGTATGATTCTTTAGATATTGCCATGCTCATATTTATTTAACCTTACAATTTAATTGACAAGCAACAGGTGCTGTGTCAGGATTCTTCCAACTATCTGGTAGTATTTTTGTAAACCATTCATTCTTTAATATATTTTTTAATCTTTTATTTCTTAAATTATTTTGTTCAAAGTTATATTTACTTACCACAGGATCATCTTTCCAATCAGTTCTAAAATGATTGACAGGAAAGTCCTCTTTTAAATAACAACATTGAAACACCTGTCCATCAGCCATAATCATAACTTTTTTTGCTTCTCTCCACTTACATATTATTTTGGACATACACAGCTCTTTCTAAAATTTCTGCGTCACCATTTTCATTCTGAAATCTAAAAATTCCTCCATCATCAAATCTATCTGATGGATACGAAACGTGAAAATGAGAACCATTAGCCTTTGCCATCTGCTCAATTTCTTCTTTATACATTTCGTTATGTTTAAACAATACAGTTTGAGATAAAGGTATTGCTTTTGTTTTGGATATTGCTTTTAAAGCAGCTAATGATTTTTTTAATGATGTTCTTCGTCTATATTTTTGGTGCATTTCTTCAGTTGTACCATCTACATCAATAACAAATGACAATCTTCTACCACAATACTCTCCAAGTCTTATATAAAAATCTCCATTACGAATACTACCATTAGTAGTTATAATAACTTTTGCAACTGAATTGTCCATTATGTAATAAACAATAGGCTCTATGTCCTTTGCCATTAATGGATCTCCATATGTACCACAAAAACTATATTCTTTTAAATCATCTAAAGTGTTTTTAGGAAAATAAGTTTTAAAATCTTCTAGTGACCATGTAGTTAAAGGTAAATCAATATCTGTGTGTAAATCATATGGTGATGTTCTTTGACATTGAGGACACCCAGCATTACATAGATTGGTTAAATTTATATCTGCTACTTCTATCAAAACAATGTTGCCCTCCTACTGTGCCTAAAGTAATCAAGTTTTTCTTTTGAAAAACACCATACATTTTCAATATAGATACGGTTCATAAACTCTGCTTTTTCTTCTTCACTTTCAAACAGTTTATCTGATTTAGGTCTTTGCATTATTCTCATACCTATTTGTCCTACAAAGTTATCTTTCAAACTATCAACTAATTCATCACAGCTTAAATATCTTTTGCCTTTGATTGTAGGGTCCATAATATTTATAAATGTGTGTTTGGATCTTTCAAAACTCTTTTGTGATACAGGTAAATAAAAATCATCACGCCATTTAGAATACTCATCAAACTTTTTCCAAGATTGATTATCTTCTTTTTCCCCACCCTCATTATATCTTTCAGTAGAGAAATATGGTGGACTTGTAAATGCACAATCTATATTATCAATTTCATTCCAAGGTAAATCTTCAGCACCACAATTATATATTGTAACCTTTTTAGGTTTAGATAGAAAACTATTATATGTTTCTACTTGTTTTAAATATTGTTTGTAAGTATTAGGGTTTGGATCACAACCGATATATTCTTCAGCGTCTGAAGCAAAGAAACCTGCAAGTCTATCACCCCAACCACAAGATGTATCTAATACTCTTTTAGCATTTGTCATCTGATATATTGTTTTAGCAACATTAGGTTTAAATTGTGTTGCAATATATGTCTGTAATCTAAAAGCAGATACATAACTTTTATCATCTAATCTGCCACCTCTTAATTCTGTTTTACCGTCAACTGTAATTGGTTTCATTCCATTAATACCACGCCACATAGGACCTAAACAACGCCAGATATCTTTTGCTGTGCCATTGTACCATACGTCTAATGGAGATTTAAAACTATAACTTGAACAGTTTAATCTTAAATGTTGATGAAAATAATTTGATACATCATTGTATATAGATGGCGAATCTATGATACCAAGACCGTGTTCTTTAAAACTGTATTTGTAATCGTCATATTTTTCTTTTACATTCTTTTCAATTTGTTCTATGGGTTTTACATTCTCCCATACATCTTGTTTCTGTAAACTTTTAAATGCTTGACGCATTGCTTCAAACGAAATCTCCTTTAAAGGAAACTTCGGTCTATGCTCTGAAATATATTCTGCTAAATCTAATCTAAATTGCTCTTTACCAATATCGTTTGTAATAGTTTCAAACGTCTGTTGATCCATTACTGGCAATTTATTTTCATCTATATAATCATTTAGGTACTTCATCATTCCATTTCTTTAATAACCAATATATAAAACTATATATTATTATAACATAAAATATTGCTAATGTAAACTCTAACATGGTAACGTTGATTTCTCAACTCTCCTTTCTATATCTTTAATATAATCCTTTGTTTTTTCTATTAAATAATACTTACGATTCTCTAACATAGCTGCCTCACCTGTAGTACCTGTACCTGCAAATGGGTCTAATACAAGACCGTTTTCAGGTGTAACTAATCGCACTAGGTACTTCATTAAGTCTAATGGTTTTACTGTAGGGTGTTCAGTATCTCCTTTTTCTTTTTTATTTGCCTTAGCACAATAAAAGAAATCTGCCCAATCTGTATCTAAACCACTATGAATAATATTTGCAGGCCATCTGCCTTTTACTATTGTTCCTTTGTAATCTTCTTTTAAACCTAACTGATATACTGCTTTCTTATTCATTGCTTCTTTACGAACATTTTTACTTGTATCAAATACTTCATCACCAACTCTACACTCATCTAAATTTAAATCTTTGTTTACA
>CEUX01033750.1_pt1 | contig 18803 bp, 8 predicted proteins | sample 531361 | NCBI WGS metagenome assembly CEUX01 (sample SAMEA2622736, study PRJEB7988) | marine metagenome | isolation source: saline water (ENVO:00002010), including
GCACAAGCATTTTTGATTGGGATAATCAATCCAAAGGTTATTCTATTAAATGCTATTGCTGATGAAATCGATAATTTTGTTAGCGATTTTAAGGGCACAGGTTTTTATATTTTAGAAGTAGTTCCAACTGGATTGGAAGTGATTCCTAGAAAATTAGATGGAACTCCTATTACTTTAGCAATGTCTTCGTCTGCAATCAAAGACAAAATGGATGCAGCAATTGCAGCAGATTCTGCAAATATGGATTTATGGACAAGAAATTCTCTTACTAAAGAACCCCCGAATATACGTTTTTGGTTAAAGAAGATTAAAGAGGAAAGAAATAGACATAAAATTAACTTTAAAAAATGGGCAAAAAGAAATTTAAAAGGAGAAGAACTTTCATCTCATCCATGGCAGATGCCGGAAACATTTCCGTCAAAAGCAACATATCAAGTTGAGTCAGGTAAATCTAAAGCAAGTTATGATGATGATGAGGGAGTGGGCGATGATTCACAATGTACGATTCATCCAATATTTAATATTCCAATGTTGAGTTCTACTGAAGTTATAGCACAAATAATTGGCGCAATGGATGATGAATTAGATGATCGAAGACCACAGTTTTCTAAAAGTGCAGAAGTTGGTGCAATTATTATGGTAATAGGGTTTGAAGACCTTACTAAAACTTGGAAGCTTATACTAGAAACAGTAGATTTATTCATTGATTTTTTTGGAGGGGATCAAGGAATAGCAATTGGTGGATTTAAGAAAACTAAAAATCTTCTAGCTGCTCCGATTAAAGTTTTTACTGATGGGCCATCCGATGAAGATGCACAAACATTTACAGTCAATAATGTGGGATTGGTTAAAGGAACAGAAGGTAACAAAATGGCACTTGCAGGTAAATATGATGGGCCTTGGGTATTTTCTGGTGGTTTTGAAGAGGGTGATTTTGTTGTTGGCCCGAGAGTAAAATTTGGTGCAAGAGTTCAAGGTTTTGTTTCAGAAATCGTTTCTGATGATGTAGAAGATACTCCTTATGCACCATATAGAACACAAACATTAAAAATTACAGGTGCAAGTAAACTTGATACGGAAGGATGGAAAACTTTGGCTAATGGTGCAACCATACAACAAGCAAGTGCAATTATAGAGATAGAAGAAACTATAAATGAAAATTCTGCTGAAATTATTACAAAAGAAGTTAATGGTTTTAATTATTTTACAGATTTGGAAAATAATTCAGATGGTAGTGAAATTTTAGCACAAACAAAAGTTAAATTGGTAGAGGGAGAAGCTCTACTTCAGCCCGATGGAGATAAAAAAAATGTTTATGCGACAGGAATGCCTAGCGGATTACATACAATACAATGTGTAATGGGAACTATATTTGAACCAAAGAAAAAGAAAGCACCGCCCCCTAATTTTAAGTCTGCTAAATTAGAAGATCTTATCGGAGATTTTAATTCATTTTTTAGTGCATTTAATACATTAGCAAACTCAATAAGAAGTATGGCGGGTGCTTCAGATACAGCATTAGATGAAATGATCGATTTTCTTGACAAGTTAATTGAAAAATTAGACGAAATTAATAAATCTTTACAAAAAATACTTAAAATATTTTCAGTTGGTCTTCCAGCTGGAGGTGTTTATGTACTCTCAATACCGCCTACAATTGGTGGAAATGATGCAATTAAAGAAGCGATTGAGACTGCTACAAATAAACCATCAGATAGATTAGATTTTGCAATGGGGTATATGATGATGGGTGGAGGCCCTAGTATGAAAGTGCTAAACAAATTACTTGCAGGATAAATATAATTACTATGTCTATTGCAAACAGAACTTATAAAGATATGGCGTACAGTATGTTCGCCAATCCCATGAGTGGGGATATGGGAAAGAAAACAGGGGCTTCGGCAGTTAAAGGTTCTGTTCTTTCTATTTTAAAAACTAATTTTAATGAACGATTGTTTCAGCCAGAATTTGGTTCAAACATTCGTGCATTATTATTTGAGCAAATGAATCCTATTACTGTAGAACGAATTAAAACAGCAGTAGAGGAAGCAGTTATGAATCATGAACCTAGAGTTCAAATAACTGGAATAAATGTAGAAGCACAGGAAGAACAAAATCGTTATCTAGTAAAAATATTGTTTAATGTAACATCCGTAGCAGAACCTCAAGAATTAGAAACATATTTTGATAGAGTATAAGAATGGCAGAAATATCTAAACTTCAAATCGCAGAACTTGATTTTGACACAATCAAGAATAATTTAAAAGATTATTTTAATTCCCAGGCAGAATTTACAGATCATGATTTTGGGGGTTCGGCAATATCCGTTCTTTTAGATATTCTGTCTTACAATACTTATTACAATGCATATTATCTTAATATGCTTGCAAGTGAATCTTTTTTAGATTCTGCACAATTAAGAGATTCGGTTGTCGCAAAAGCATCTATGCTAGGATACACGCCACAATCAGCAACTGGATCTAAAGCAAATGTCTCGATTACTGTAACTCCAGGCGATGCTCCTGCATCAATCACAATAGATAAAGATACACAATTTACTTCTACAGTAAATGGAACAAGTTATGTATTCTGTACTGCAAATTCAACTACAATTTCTCCTGTAGATGGAGTATATACTGCATCGGGTGTTACATTAACACAAGGTGTTCCTTTGACTTTTAGATATACTGCAAATACAGCAAATACAGAACAGAAATTTTTACTTCCTAATGCAAATACTGATACTGATACTCTGACAGTAACAGTTCAAGAATCTGCAACGGACACTAATACTTCAGTTTATACAAAAGCCACAGACATAACGACAGTCAATTCTACATCGAATGTTTATTTTCTTAGTGAGAGTTCGGAAGGTCAATTTAAAGTAGAATTTGGAGATGGTATTCTTGGACGAAAACCAGTTACAGGAAATATTGTTCTTCTTAAAGCATTGGTTACAGAAGGAGATGAGGTAAATGGTGCAAACACATTTTCAGCATCTGGAACAGTCGGAGGATATTCAACTGTTTCGGTTGCAGTAACAAATGCAGCTTCTGGTGGTTCGGATAAAGAAAATTTGGAGAGTATTAAATTCAATGCTCCAAAATCATTTGAAACTCAAAATCGTGCAGTAACAACGGATGACTATAAAAAGATTGTAGAAGGAAATGTTTCTGGATTGGATAGTGTTTCTGTTTGGGGTGGTCAAGATCACTCCACACCAAAATTTGGAAGAGTCTATGTTTCTGCAAAACCAACTGGTGCAACTTCATTGTCTGCTGCACAGATCGCAGAAATCAAATCAGCAGTATCCTCTTATAACATGGTTTCAATTACACCAGAAGTAGTTGATCCAGATATTGTAGATTTAATTTTTAGTGTTACAGTCAAATATGATTCACGAAAAACTACTCTTTCTTCTGGTTCTGTTGCAGAAGCGGTCATTGATACTATTCAATCATACAAAACGAATAATTTGCTGAAATTTGGATCTATTTTTAGGTATTCAACATTATCAACCGATATTGATAATACGAATTCATCCATTATTAATAACTTAACCACAATTACAGCAAAAAAGGGAATTACACCTTCTACTACTACGGCAGAAAGTTATACCATAGATTTTAATAATGCAATATACAATCCTTCAACAACGTATGAGGGTGCTGTATCTTCAACTGCATTTGCATATACGGATGCAGCAGGAACATCTTATGATACTGCTTATATGGATGATCTAAATGGTACACTTAGAATTTATTATCTGTCTGGAGCTGATAAAATATTACTTTCAAATTCAGCCGGAACTGTAACATATTCTAATGGATATATTTCTATCACATCATTTAAACCCGATTCTTATACAGGTTCGACTTTAGACTTTACGATTGAACCAGCAGTAAATGACCTTGTTCCAATAAGAAATCAAATGTTTGATGTATCAAATACAAATATTACTGTAACAATGCAGGATGATGCTGGTACTGGAACGACAGTAACCTCAACAACTGCAGCTGGAACTGTTTCGTCAACTACAACTGGTACTACTACTGGTTCTACTACAACTTATTAAACTATGTCTGCAAAAGTCACAGCAAAAGCGGTATCTCAAGTAAGGAATCAACTTCCTGCATTTATAGGAGATGAGTTTCCTTTATATCAGAAATTCATGGAGCATTACTATGAATTTCTTGAAGCAGTCTGTATCTATTATACTGTCATTTCTGATTATAGTAGTGCATTTACAGTAGGGGAAACTGTAACTGGACAAACTTCTGGTGCAACTGCAACAGTAAAAGGAACGGCTGCATTTACTGCTAAAAACAAAATTTTTGTAGAACCAACAAATGATATAAATTTTACGGCCGATGAAGTTATTGTGGGGAGTACTTCTTCGGCCAGAGTTACTATTTCATATTTAAATAGGCATCCTTTGAATGCTACAAAGACATTCAAGGATTTGATGAATACGGATGAAACTTCTTCTGGATTACTCGAAGCATTTAAAAAAGAATTATATCCAAATATAAGAAATAGTGCAGAGGGAGATTTAAGAAAATTTATAAAACATTTAAAGTCATTTTATCGTTCAAAGGGAAGTGAAAAATCCTTTAAGACTATTTTTCGTCTTCTTTATGGTCAAGAAAATTTAGATTTCTACTATCCAAAATCAGATCTTCTTAAAGTATCAGCTGGGAACTGGCAACAAGATACTGTATTACAATTATCATATGATATAAACTATTTGAATTATAATGGTCTGACTATTACTGGTATTACTTCTGAAGCTACCGCATTTGTTTCATCCATTTCTACTCGTAAATTAGGAACAATTCCTATTATAGAATTGATCTTAACGAATAGATCAACCACATCTTTTACTATTGGCGAAACCATAACAGCAACAACTGCGGCAGGAGCAACAATTACTGCAACTGTCACGGGCCAGATGACAGGTGTTACTATCTCAGATGGTGGAACTGGATATGATGTGGGAGATACACTTACCATAACGGACTCTACACTTTCAGGATTTGGTGCTTCGGCCACAGTTGCAAGTACTACGGCAGATCAAGTAACTATAATGACTATAGGCGCAGCTGGAAATGGTTTTCAAATTAATGATCCGTTTACATTTGATAATACTGGAACAAACGTAGAAGTAACTGCTGAAGCAAAAGTTAAAACGATTACCAATACTTACACAGTCAATGTTATTACGACAAAAATATCGGTTGCAGTTCAAACATCTTCTTTTAATTTAAGTGGTGCAACTACAGCATTACCTTTTAGTATTGCAGTACTAGCAGGATACCATATTGGAAATAATGCTTCATATGCAAGTGCAACTAAAAAGGGAGAAGTAATTTCTATTTCTAATTCCGAAATAGTAATATATGATAAAGCAAGAGAAGATGGAACTTTATCTGTATGGGCGGATGAAGATGTTGTGTATCTATTTGATGCAGATGGTGTTGCTATTTCTGGTGCTACATCTTGTACAATAGATGATTCATCAATTACAAATCCAACATCAGATGTTGCAATCAATGCATCGGATTATGGAACAGATTTGAATGGAACAGATAGGAATGATCGTTTTACTGATGCTATGACATATCAAACACAAACTTTTGGTAGAATTGGAACAATTGAAATTTCATCTCATGGAAGTGGTTACGAAGCAATTCCTACTGCTACAGTAGAAAATGATTACTATTCAAATTTATATGAAGTAGATGGAACTTATGGGGGATTTAAAGGAAGAAATGCTACAATAACAGTTGGTGCATTGGGTGGAACAATGACAGGAGTTACGATTTCTGAAGAAGGATTTGGATATATCGAAAATCCTGCTGTTACTGCTCCAGTAAATTCTACTGCTGCTACTCTTGTTCCAGTAATGACTTCAATTAAAACGAAGCCAGGAACTCATGTTGGTGAAGATGGAATGCCAAGTTCTCAAATGAAAGTACAAGATAATGATTATTATCAAGACTATTCTTATGTACTCAAAACAACAGATTCCGTTGATGTTTGGAAACAAGATGTATTAAAACTTCTTCATCCAGCAGGATTTAAATTATTTGGTGAGGTTGCGATTGCAACTGATCTGAACGGAAGAATGTTTGCTAGGGGAGTTAATAATATTAACTCTTTACAAGATGATGGAGTTGCTCAATATCGAGCAATGGAAATGGAATATCTTACTGAAGTTCTTGCAACTGAAAGTGAGATGATACTTGATAGTACAGATGGATCTGCTGATGCTGGAGATAATATTCTTTTAGAAGATCCATTTGAAAATTACCCAGGCAAACTTTTAAATGAATCAGATTTTCGTAAAATTACTGCTGAAACTGAAATAGGATTTGAAGTAGAAATATTAGAAACACTTCATGGTGCATTTGCTACAGCAGCAGTAATGATGGAGGATGGTTCTTTACTAACATATGAAAATGGTTCTCCTATTAATTATGAACATTATATGCCTGAAGCGGTTACTGATTCGTTTATAGAATACTTACAGCTTCTTATGGGAACAAATGGTTCTCCTGCTGATTGGTTTGCTTTAATGTCGGTCAAAACTCCAATAAATTTATCCACAGATACATCATTACATCTTGAATCTAATCAAGGTGGAGTATTTCTACTTGAAGATGGAAATAATCTTCTTGCAGAAGAGGGTAGAACTACTATAACCACTTCTGATCCTCATTATTTCAAAGAAGGAGCTCAAATCTACTTGGATGAATTTGAAGGAACAAATGTAGATAATATAAATGGAAGATTGTATGAAGTTTCGGATGTTGATGTAGATAATAGTAAACTAATTCTTGAAACCACAGGCGGAATTATACTAGAAAATGATGATAATGGATATTTAAGAAATGAAGATATTGCGAACTTTACTTTAAGTACACCTCGCACATCTGAATTATACGATGATATAGATCTTTCGGATGTTTCGGTTACTACATATGGTAAGATATTTAGACCAGCAGATGAAATGGCTTGTGGAGTACCAATTGGATTGTTTCGTAATGAATACATCGGAGAATATGCTTCTAATGTTATAGACAATTACGAATATTTCTGTCCTTCTGATTTTAGTTCTCTCGCAGACAATTCAGAATTTGTGATAAGGCCAAGACATTTAGCAATCGAAAGTAATATTTTATTAGAAGATAACGAAGAAATACTTTTAGAAGATGGAGTTCCAACAAGTTCGGGATCATATAGTGGAACATCTTCTGCAATAGGAAAACTTCTTGCAGATGAAGGTTCGTTGGATCAAGATGTATCTGTAGAAGAAGATGGCATAGTCTTAACTGACAGTCAGCATAAAGTAGTAAGAACAACTTATATTACTGATGAGGATATTTACGAAGATGATCGTATCATATTAGAAGATGCAGACAGTAATGGAAAAATTATTACAGAAGAATCAACTATTCAGAATGGAATTATACCATTCGTTCAGCCCATATATTATAAGGGGCATCCGCATGAATCTAATAACGGATTTATGTATATTAACCATAGGGTTGACCAAAGAGTTTCCGTATAAATATAATAGAATTATCAAGGAGAATTAATCGTGCCTGCTTTAGTAACAAACAATTTTAGAATTCACAACGCAAAACAGTTTCGTGAAATGCTCTCCGAAGCGTCTTTGTACGGAGGAGCAACCGCATCGACTGCACTTTCTACCAATGCATATCTGTTCATTGGTAAAGCAAGTGCATGGTCTGGATCATTTAGTGATACAACTATACCAGACCCATCAACTGCTGCAAACCCTTCATCTGATACGACAGCAAATACTTCCTATTCCCATTGGAAGGATATGATTGCTGCAAAGAAAGTATCTTCTTCAGATATAAGTCATGTTGTTACACGACATAACTGGACTTCTGGAAGAGTATATCAGATGTTTAAAGATACTGAAACTCATAGTAATTTAATTGCTTCAAGAACAGGACAAACAGTATCAAATGCAGGGGGAACTGCTACAGAATCGGCCACAATGTATCCAATGTATGTAATGAATACAAACTTTGGTGTTTACAAGTGCTTGTATAATGCAGAAACGGAAATTAGTGGTTCTAATTATGCAAAACCTTCTACAGTTGAACCAACTCATACCACAGCAACTGCTGGAGCTCCTGCTGCAGAATCAGATGGATATATTTGGAAATATATGTATACCATTTCTGCTTCAGAAGCACTCAAGTTTGTAACATCCAGTTATATTCCAGTAAAACAAATTCGTGATGCAAATGCATACGGAAATACTGGAACAGCAGGAGGATTAGGAACAGGTGGAGTTAAAAATGATGGATCAAATCAGGCAACAATCGAATATAATGCAGTTGATGGTGCATTAGATATTTTTGTAATTAATACAGATGGTTCGGGATATACTTTTGAAACAGGAAAAACAGTAACAACATCTGGAACTGGTGCAACATCTACTTTAACAATGGCAGCTCCGGGCCTAACTTCAAATGACCAATATAATAATTCTTCTATCTATTTTACTTTTAGTGGAACTTCTTATGTTAGAAAAATTACAGATAGTTCATATGGTTCAAGTGTACAAACATTAACTTTAGATGCAACTATTCCACAATTGACAGGAACGATTACTGCAAACGTGGCACCTTTCTGTAAGATTAATGGTGACGGACATGGACAAGAAATTGTTTTAACTGCAAATAGTTCAGATACGGATGCAGTTGGGGGTGTAACAGTTGTAAGTTCTGGTAATAGTTTTACTACTGCCACAGTTTTAGTTGAGCAACAAGGAACTGGTTCGGGAACTGGTGCTGACATTACTGCAATTATTCCACCAAAAGGCGGACATGGATATGATCCAATTAAAGAATTGGGTGGATATTTTATTATGGTTAATTCAAAATTAACTCAAGATGAATCGGGAACATTTACAACAACAAACGATTTTCGTAAAATTGGATTATTAACTGATCCAAATTCTGATGGTGCATTTACAAGGTATACTGGTGATACTGGAACTCAAGCAAAAACTTTTACATATACATCAAATACTGCTGCATTGAGTGGAGATATTACGATCACTCAAGGAACAGTTGGTGCAAATGGTGCAACTGCATATGTAGTTGATGTAAATGCTTCTGCAAGTACAATGAGAGTTGTAGATATTACAAATGGTGCTAATGCAAGTGCAGGATATGATGGAAAGCCAGGATCATGGCAATGTACTACTACGAATGTTGCGAGTAGTTTCACAGGAGTTTCTGCTGCAACTGCAACATTTACGTTCACAGGTGGTTCGGCAGTACTATCTAATGTAGCAAATGGTGCAATGCAAATTGGATCTGGTGAAGTAATTTATATTGAAAATCGTGCTCCAGTTGCTCGTGCATCTGACCAAACAGAAGACATTAAATTAATTATCGAATTTTAAGAAGAATAATATAAATGGCAAATGTTACAACCAATTTCAATGTATCTCCTTATTATGATGACTACGATGAGGATAAAGCGTTTTTAAGAGTTCTATTTCGTCCAGGCTATGCAGTACAAGGAAGAGAACTAACACAACTTCAGACAATTCTTCAAAAACAATCATCTCGTTTAGGTGATCATATCTTCAAGGATGGAAGTAAAGTTCTTGGAGGTGAAGTTACTCTTGATACTGAGGTTTCTTATTTAAAATTAAGTTCATCGGATACTGCGGCCACTTTTGCAGATGGAATTATTTCTGACACAAGTGTAACTGTAGGTGCAGGAACTACAAGAGCTCAAGTTGTTGCTGCTATCAATGCAGTTGGATCAGATGCTCCAACTCTTATTCTCAAGTATTTGTCTGGAACTTCATTTTCTGCTGGTTCTACTATTTACTTGGAAGGTTCTACTTCTACTACTGCTACAGTTTCGGCGACAACTCCAACTGGAAATTCATCTATTGTAAGTATCAATAGAGGTGTTTATTTTGTTAATGGTTTTTTTGTTTTATGCTTACCTCAAACTCTTGTTCTTGAAAAATATAACAATACACCTACTTATAGAATTGGACTTACAACTACTGAAACGATTGTTGATAGTTCATCCGATACATCTTTACTTGATCCCGCTTCTGGAACGACAAACGCAAATGCTCAAGGTGCAACTCGTTTTAAGATTGCTCTAACTCTTGCAAAGAAAGAAACAAGTGCAACTGATCCAGTAGCTGCAAACGCAGACACAGATTTTATAGAATTGATGAGAGTATCAAGTGGTACTCCTACCAGACATACTAAGTATCCTGTCTATGGTGAAATTGAAAAAATGTTGGCCCGAAGAACTTACGATGAGTCGGGAGATTACACCATAAGACCATTTCCAGTAGAAATAGTAGCACATCAAGGAGCAACTGGAACAACTCTTGCTTCTTCTGATACAACTATTACTGGTGTTCTTACTGATTTTGAAAATGATTTTGCAGTTGGAGATTCAATTTACGTTTCTTCTGCTACAAGTACATATGCAACCATTTCTTCAATTACCAATTCAACATCAATGGTTGTTGGGTCTGCATTAGGAAATGGCTCATCTCAAACAATCTATAATAGAAGTAGAGTTTCTGCTGCGGTTGATCCAGGCAAAGCATATGTCAAAGGATATGAATATGAGAGTGTGGGCACAGAATATGTGGATATTAAAAAAGGAAGAGGAATAACAACTGAAGTTACTTTTCCAGTAAATCCAAATTTCGGTAATAGTTTAAAGATTACAAATTTTAATGCAGGAAACTCTGCCGAAACATTTTTTAATCCAGAATCAATTTCATCGACATATGATTTACATTGTGTTCCTTTAGCAAATATTGTAAGTACAAATTCTAATACTTACAATTCTACAAAAATGGGAACAACAAGAATTAGACAGATAGATTATAGTTCTGGTGAATTTACAAATGTATCAACAAGTAATACTGCTGTATTGGATGCATATATTTTTGATACTCAACTTTCCCCCTTAACTTGTAATGTTGGATCGGCCTATACTTCTGGTTCAACAACTATTGATTTGGAAGATGGAAAATCTTCAAGTGCAAATGGTGCATATTCTGGTGCGAAAATAACATTAGGATCAGAAACAAGAGAAATTACCTCTTATGGAGTTGACAATTTAGTACTAGAGGCTGCTTTTGGAAATGGTAGCATTGTTTTGGATAGTACGGATGGAATATCAGATGAGGGTGGTAATATAACAACTGAAACACCAGCTGCAACTATAAATCTTGCATTTTCAACGAGTGCTGATACTTCAAATACAGTTACACTCAATTATTCCACAAGAGAGGTAGAATCTATTGCAATTGCAAATGCAACATTTGGATTTGCAAACACTCCTTCAATGGACATAGATGTTTCTAGTAAAGCAGATACAGATAGTCTTTTAAGTAATACAGTCATACAAGATACTGATAAAAATTCTTTAGTATTTCCAGTTGGATTTGAAAATATTAAAGGAATTGGTACTCAAAGTGGAACATCTTATACTGCACAAGGTATTTCATTTCAAAGAAAAGCTGTAATTGATATTTCTTTTTCTAATCTTGCAACTACTCCTTCTGTAACAATTACTTCACCTACAGGAACTACATTTGAAACAGAAGGTGGAACTGGCACATTATCTGCACCAAAAGCAAATTATATTCTGGTTGCTGTTACAGCAGGATCTTCTGGTGGGGGTGGTTTACCTAGACTTTCTGATGGTACTTCAACTACTATTGTTGCAGGAGAAATAATTGAATGTGCGGTTGCGTATGTTGCAGGAAATCAAGTTTCTATTACACCAAAAAGAGATGGATTGCAATTTAATCGTGGTGCATTTACTGGAAAAGTATATGCAACAGTTGATCTTGTAGGAAAACAGGGCAAGTCCGTATCTAAGGTAACTGCAACTGCAATTTCTGCTGCAAGTAATATTGGAAGTAGCACAGTTCTTCTTGATGGTGGGGGTGATGGTACTGGAACAAATGCTAATACCACTCAATTAAATACAAGACTTACAGCAGGACATTCAGTTCAGGCCGCAATCACAGGAACAGCATCACTTGGAGTTTCGGATGTAATTGAAGTAACAAACATTATCGAAGCAGACACAGCAGGAACTTCTGCAGCTGCACAATTTCCTACTTCTTTAGTAAGTGCTGCAATAGGAAATACTGCACATACAAATAATATCACATCAAGATATTCTTTCAATGATGGACAAAAAGACAATTTCTTGGATCATGGATCAATTACATTAAAGTCAGGTCAAAATCCCCCTGCAAATAACGTATTGATTACTTTTAATTATTTCAGTCATAACTCTGCAAATGGATATGTCTCCGTAGATAGTTTTGCGAATATAGATTACGAAGATATTCCAGCATTCATTAGTCCTACAACTGGTATACGAAAAGAACGAAGAGATTGTTTGGATTTTCGTCCACATAAAGGATTTGCAAATGGTGCAACTAATGCAGGAATTTTACAAACTCAAGACGATATGCCAGATGCAAAAATTAATATGTCTGCAAATGTTGCATATTATCTTCCAAGAAAAGACAAACTAACTCTCACAAAAGACAGAGTGTTCAAAGTTCTTGAAGGAGTTTCTTCTGAAAATCCTGGCTTACCAGCAGACGATGAAGATTCGATGACTCTTTATAATTTGGATATTCCAGCATATACACATAATCCATCGGATGTTGATACTCAATACATCGACAATCGTAGATTCACAATGAGGGATATTGGTAAGATTGAAAAGAGAGTGGATCAGATTGAATACTATACTGCATTGTCTCTTTTGGAAAAAGAAGCAAATGATCTTTCAATTAAAGATTCTGCAACAAATTCGGAAAGATTCAAGAATGGTATTTTAGTAGATTCATTTAACGGACACAATATTGGCGATGTTTCAAATGAGGATTTTAAAGCTGCAGTTGATTTTGAGATGAAAGAATTAAGACCTACTTTTAGTTCAGATTCTTTCTTATTTACTCACGACACAGCAGGATCAAGTGCAAATACTGCTAAGACAGGGGAATTGATTACTCTTGCATATTCTTCTGCAAATCTTGTAGTACAACCTCTTGCGAGTAATACTGAAACTCTTAATCCTTATGGAACAACTCAGTTAAATGGACAATTAACCTTGAATCCTTCTACTGATGTTTGGTGGGCAGAAGATGGTAGACCAACAGTTTTAATTAATTTGGAAAATCTTAATGATCATTGGGTTTCTGGAAATGATAATGGGTTTGGAAAACAATGGGATGATTGGAGTTTTGCTTGGAGTGGAGTTCAAGTCAACGATGATAATCTAATGAAAAATAGAAAAACATCGGCTACTTCAAATACTGTTTCTCGTTTCGCAAATATAACAAGTAAAAATAGTACAAGAACTGGTATTGTTTCAACCAAACCACCAGAGACAATTAAGAGGTCGGTAGGAAATCGGACTGTAAGTATTTCAGTTATTCCTTACATTAGAGGTCAGAGAGTACAATTCCTTGCAAAAGGAGTAAAACCAAATGCTACTTTCTATCCATATTTTGACAATACTTTAGCAAGTGCAAATACTAAACCAGCATATATTTTAACTTATACTGCAAATGCTACTTCTTCTAATTCTGGTGTGTTTAATACAAATTCGGGAGAACAAATTACATTAACACAAACCAGTACAAGTGTGGGGTCTAATACTGCAAATGCATCTGCAATGGCTCTTTATCAGAATTCAACAAGTCTTTTAGTTTCTGATATTACTCAAGAAGTAACATTGTCGGGATCTTTTACTACAAATCCAACAGTTGGTGAAGTAGTTACATTTTATTCTGATGCTGGAAAAACTACTCAAACTGCAACTGGTACATTAGAATCATATGATGCGACAAAATTAACTGTAACAATTAATAGTATTTCTGGTACAATTGCAACAGGAAATTATGCAAATGGTGCAGGAACAGGAAATTTTGGTTCACGAACAGTTTCACATACAGGAGGGTTTGGTACAGGTGAAGTATTTCAAGGAACTGGATCTGCAAAAGCAAATGGTAATATAACAGCAGTTGGTTCTTCCGTCCCAGCTTATTCTGGTGCATTAACTGCCGATAGACATGGAATTGTGGGTGGAGAATTGACAATTCCTGCAACTACATATCGTGCAGGAGAAAAACTTTTCCGATTGACAGATAGTTCTACGGATACAGTTGCGAGTACAAATTCAGTTGCTGAAAGACTCTTTAGAGCTCAAGGTTTACTTGAATCTAGAACTGGAAGAATGTCTTCAACTCGTCCAATGGATTCAAAGAGAGAAAATGTAAAAGAGAAAAATACCACTCAAGATACTATAAATCGTATATCAACTTCAACAAATTGGATTAATCCACTTGCACAAACTTTTAACGTAGATAGAAATAATTGTCCGAATGGAGTTTATGTTAGTAGTGTAGATATTTACTTTTCTTCTGTAGATGCAACTCTTCCAGTTACACTTCAGTTGAGGCCAGTTGTAAATGAATTTCCAAGTTCATCTGCAATAATTCCATTTTCAGAAGTAACTTTAAATGCATCTGATGTTACTGCAAATGCTGCGACTCCAAATGTAGCAGTCACTACAACTGCAACAAGATTTACATTTGAGTCACCAGTTTATTTGTATCCAGATGAATATGCTGTTGTTCTAACAACTCCTTCTACAGATTATAAAGTTCATGTTTCAAATCTAGGAGAAGCAGTCAAGAATACAACTGATACAAAAGTATCACAACAGCCAGGTGTATCAGCATTTTATCAACCACAGAACTCTTCTGTTTGGCAAGCAAATGTAGAAAAACAATTGATGTTTAGAGTAAATCGGTGTGAGTTTGATACTGGTTCACATTCTGTATATCTTTCGTCTAAAGCAAACCCACTTTCTGGTAATACTTCTGGAATCAACTATGATGTATTTAAGTTGTCTACGAGTGAATTGAATTTTTCAAATACTTCAATTGCATATTCGTTCAAAGGAATTGATGAGTCGAAGACTGTAAATAGTGATTCAACAAGAACATCTCAGATTGATTCAGATTGGACAAGTTTTTCTGCAAATAAAAATATAACTCTTGCTGCACAGAAAAAGGTAGTTGCACCTAATGCAACTACTGGGCCAGTAACATATGCGGCCAATAATTACTATGTGCGTGCTATAATGACTTCTAATGATTCAAAGATTTCTCCTGCAATTGATTTGGGTAGACTCAATTTAATTACAACTGAAAATTTGATTAATCGTGGTTCATTTGCAAATTCTGATGTAGTAATTTCTGCAAATGGTACAGGATATTCAGCAGGAACTTTTGCTATATCTGGAACTGGTGGTTCTAGTGGAGTTGTAACAATTACTGTAGATTCTGGTAAAATTGAAACTGCATATATTGCAAGTAGTGCTCATGCCGGAACAGGATATTACGAAGATGCTACAGTAACACTTACTGGTGGAACAGCAGGATCAATTACAATATCCAATGAACTTAGTTCATCTGGTGGTAATACAAAATCAAAGTATATTTCGAGAAGAGTCACTTTAGAAGACACGTTTGATGCACAAGATCTTAAAGTTTTCTTGAATGCATATAAACCAAAAGATACAGACATTAAAGTATATTATAAGGTGCATAATGCAGAAGATCCAGAGGATTTTGAAGATAAGCCATATACTATGTTTACTCAAGAAACAGATGCAAATTTAATTTCTGCAAATGAGAGTGATATAAAATCCTATGTTTTTAGAACATCTGCAAATAACATAACATATACATCGAGCAATGTGACTTATGATAAATTTAAAACTTTTGCGATCAAGATTGTTCTTGGATCTGCATCAACTGCAATTATCCCAAAAGTCAAGGATATGAAAGCAATTGCATTGGATTTTTAAATATGTTAGCACAAACAGATGCATCGGGAATAGTAAGAGATTTAAATAATAATGCTCTTTTAGCAAATGATAGAACTGCAAGACAGGCACAACGTGAAGAATTTCGCAGAAGACAAGAGGTGGTTAATAAGTTGAATGATATAAATATTATGAAAGAACAAATACAACAATGTTTATCGCTTCGTGATGAAATTTTAGAAATTAAACAAATGTTACAAAATCACATTCAGAGAGAAAGAACATGAGTGGAGGCGTAAGTAGAAGTAATGTTGCAGTAACGGATACGTTTGATACTTGGAGGTTAAGATCCAACGAAATAAACGATTCGTTAAATCAAGGGACGGCCGCAAATACTGCAAATACAATCATGTGGCGTGACGATGCTGGAACAGCGAATGTCAATGTCTTAAATGCAAATACTGCAAATGTTACACATACAGATGGGACTACTTCTGCATTAACAGTATCTTCTGCTGTTGCGGCTGCATCTGATGGAACTAAAGCTGCAATTCTCACAACTGGTGGAATTTATGGAACATTAGATTCCAAATTTGCCGCAGATCTTACTATCGGAACAGATTTATCAGTTGAAGGAAATTCTGTTTTAGGTAATGCGGTTACAGATACAATTACTTTTACTGGTAGAGTTGCAACAGGAAGCGATCTTCTTCCTATTGCAAACAATTCATCAGATCTTGGAAGTTCTGCACTTCAATTTGCTAATGTTCATTCTCAAAAACACACTATGGTTGGGAGTGGAACTGAAGGAGGAAATACATTAGGAATTACTGCATCGGCCGCATCTAATGTTGCTGTTGGAGTAATTAATAATTCTTTAACAACTGGTGGTCTTCTTTCTATTTCGTCTTCCGCAACTGATACATCTGCAAGAAATTTAGCATTAATCACTCAAAGTGGAGATGTAACAACTTCTGGTGATACTACTGGATTAAAACTTGCAATGACTTCTGGTAGAGGTATTTTCATTGATTCAAATGATGCAGACGGAGATCCAGCATTTGAAATTGATTCGGAAACTGCAACTACGAATACAGTTTCGATAGATGCTGCAACTACTACTGCAACTGGAGCTCATTTTAATTTTGGTGCATTAACAACTGGTTCGGGTGTAGAGATTTCTTCTGCATCTTCTGGAATGTCAACTGCTGGTGCTTTATTGGAATTAAATCAGAGTCATGCATTGAGTTCTGCTGCAAATGTCGCAACCTTTAGTGTTATTACAGCAGGAAATGGTGCATATGGTGTTAAAGTTAATTCAACTCATGCAACCTCAAATGCATCTTTAAGAATAGATTCATCGACAACAACCAAAAATATTATTGAAGTTGTAGGAAATGCATTATCATCTGGTGATGGAATGCAAATAAGTTCGTCTGCTGCACATACTGGACAATTAATTTCATTATCTACAACTAATACCGCCGATTCTGCAAGAGGTGAAGCACTAAAGATTCAGTACAATACTGCAAACACAACTGCAAAAGCAGTCACAGTTGCAAACAGTTCAGCAGATATTTTTACAGTAGAACAATCTGGTGATGTTGCAGTTGGAAGAGATTTATCAATTGGAGGAAACCTTTCGGTTCAAGGTACAACGACACAGATTAACACAACAACTACTCTTGCGAGAGATTCTTCAATTGTTCTTGGAGCTCAAAGTAATGTAGTGACAGGAGCAACTTATACTGCTGCGAGTCCAGCAGTTGTCACTTCTACTGCACATGGATTAACGAATGGGCAAGTAATTTTTGTTGTTGCATCTTCTGGTACATCAAGTGGAACAGTAGGAGTACCTTCTGAGCAATTATTTACAGTTGCAAATAAAACTACAAATACTTTTGAAATGGAAACTATTGACGGAAATCTTGAATTAGAAGCAGGGACAGTTACAGGAGATGCTACAGGATATTTAATACTTGATGGTACAGATGGGACTGCTGCAAACGCAGGAGATAATATCTTAATGTCTGAGGGAGTTGATGCAACAGGAGATTCAAACAGAACATTTTCGTGGGTTGGCCCACAAACAGATTCGGCAGTAGATGATGCAGGACTTGTAGTTCCTGGCAGTTCCGCAAAACATTATGTAAAATGGGATGATACGGACAATTATTGGAAATTAAATGATTCGGTGATGGTACAATCTTCTGGACAGTTTGTATTTCCGAAAGGAACTACTGCTGATAAACCAGGCTCAAGTGCAACATCAACATTAGCTGCAGCAACAGTCGGTGCAATGAGATTTAATACCACATTGGCAAAATTTGAAGGTGTAACAACTGGAACAACATATGAAAATATGTCTACGGAAGCATTTTCTGTGGCAGTTTCAATTGCATTAGGTTAAATAAATATTAATTAGGAAACTCAATAGAGAGAATAACAAATGGCAACAGCATTTTTAAATCATCAAGCTCGAGCAATTGGAACTACTCAAACGTGGATAGTTGATGGTAGCACCACTTATTCAGATGGTATTACAGGACTATCTTCTGGTAAGGCAGTTATTATGATTGGATTAATGATTTCCAATATTTTAACTGTTTCGGTGGATGTTACAGTTGTAATCGGAGCTCATGATACGGATAATCATACTCATCTAGCAAAGAATGTTACTATTCCTGCTGGTGATAGCATAGAGATCGTTCAAGGAAAAATAGTATTGGAGAGTGGAGAAGACATAGGAGTAACAGCGAGTGCTGCATCAGCAATTGATGTAACAATGTCGATACTTAAAGATGCATAATTAAAAGGATTAGACACAATGGGTATTAAATATCTTTCTGGATTCAGAGGTTACGATAATGCGAAACAGCATTTACGCAGAAGTG
>CEUX01011945.1_pt1 | contig 18762 bp, 23 predicted proteins | sample 531361 | NCBI WGS metagenome assembly CEUX01 (sample SAMEA2622736, study PRJEB7988) | marine metagenome | isolation source: saline water (ENVO:00002010), including
TATCAAGAGTCATTGTTGAGGCCCGCATGATGGGTATGCGCATTATCACAAATAGCAAAGTCGGTGCTACACAGGAAGAGTGGTATAAGGCCAAGGGCCTCGATCTAATAAAGGAAGTAAACAATATGAGAAAAAGAATCCCAGAGACCGTAATAGGAGCCTTTCAGTGAAAGTATATGTTAAAAAGCCTGTAATCCAGGGCGCCTGGAAATGGATCCAGCAAGGGTATTTTCTAGCGTGGAAAGAGCTGGGCTATGACGTCGAATATTATGAAACCTTGGGCGACATTGATGCTCAAGAATATTTATTGATGGCGCGCGAATGGGATATAAAGAGTCCTCAAGATGTTGAGACTATTGCTAACGCTAAGAGTACTTATCTTTTCGCACTGCCGGATTCATTTCCTGACCCATGGGGCCGCCACCCCAATTTTGTTTCTTCGACTCCTGATGAATTTATTGAGTCAATTAATCAAATGGACAACACCTTTTTGTGGACATTTGGAGACAACGTATCTTACTACAACAAATGGAAAGAAGTACACACAATTCCTTTGGCGTTCGACTCAATCTCATATCAGCCTATCCCGAATAAGGATTGTGCACGATTTGATGTGTGCTTTGTTGGCGGTTGGGCCAACAATGGATTTGATGAGAAGAGAAAGATAATGATTGAAGTTTTTAGCGCCTTCAAGGACAGTGGCCTAAACTGCGGATTTTTCATCAACAAGAACTTATCCCACGAACAAGAAACTGCAGTCATCTACAACAGCAAAGTATCTCTAAACATTCACGACGCTTACCAGAGAGTTTTGGGGAGCGACACAAATGAGAGAACCTTTAAATCGTTGGGGTTAAATGGCGCGCTAATATCAGACGATATAGGGCAGCTAAATAGGCTTTTTCCTGAAATAAAATCAACAAACGAACCAGGCGAAATTGTTAAACTGACTAAAGAAACGCTAGCTCTTTCAGAGGCCGAATTGGGAGATCTGAAGATGCAAAATCGCCACCTTGTTTTGAAAAATCACTGTTACACTCACCGAGTACAGGATCTACTAAATTTATGATTATTTATATAGACATTGATGAAACAATTTGTGAATCGCCTGAAGACCGAAATTATTCGTTAGCTGTTCCAATTAAAGAAAATATAGAAAAAGCAAACAAATTATACGATGAGGGCAATACAATTGTTTATTGGACGGCTCGGGGAACTGTTAGCGGAATTGATTGGAGAGAAGTCACCCTTAATCAATTTGAGGTCTGGGGCGTTAAGTATCATGAACTTAAGCTTGGAAAGCCTTATTATGATTTGTTTATTGATGATAAAAACATGAACGCTGAGGATTGGGAATGAAGGTGACGATTGTAGTGCCGTGCTACAATTCCATGAATTATCTTGAACAGTGCATGGATTCAGTCTTGAATCAAAGCTATGATGATTGTGAAGTTTGCGCATGTGATAACGAAAGCACCGATGGAACTTATGAATATTTGCTTAAGTTGCAAGAACAGCACCCAAAACTTACTGTAGTTCAGCTTCCCAACATATACCCCAATGGATATGGGGAGGCTCAAGAGTACGCTATAGACAACATCACAAGCGATTATGTAACTTTTGTGGCTTCTGATGATTTTGTGGACCGCGATTATATAGAAAATTGTATGAAAATAATCTCTCATAATCCGGACAAGTTAAAGTGTATCCAAAGCGGAATTAGAGGATTCCATAACGGGAAAATTGTAAATGAGCAAATTCATGCTTACAAAAGCATGGAGGAGTTTAAAAAACAGTGCATGATTCGAAGTCCGGTGAATACCCCAACGGTTGTTTTTCACCATAGTTTGCTAACACACGAAATGATTCGCACCCACGAAGCTCACAAAAAAGCATCTACAGACTGTATTGGTGCGGGTGATTATGATACGTATTGCTACTTAGCCGATAAGGGTGTTTTTATTTATCCAATACCGAAACATCTGGGGTACTACTATAGATGGCATGAAGGGCAAGCCACCTGGAAAGTGCACGAAGAACGCCAGAATGTTGATTATGATAAAATAATTCAAGAATATTGGAAAAATAAGTGGACTTTGTAGCCAATGTGTGTTACATTATCAATATCATCTAAGAGAGGGAACGATGAAACCATTATTTATTTTTGAAATGGCCAACAATCACATGGGTGATCTGGAGCATGGGCTTCGGGTAATCCGTGATTTCGCGGCAGTTAAGGAACAATACGAGGAGTTTGATTTTGCATTCAAGTTCCAGTTCCGCAATATCGACACTTTTATCCATCCGGATTACAAAGACCGAATGGATCTTAAGTACGTTAAGAGATTTACCGAGACTCGTTTAACGAGTGAGCAGTTTGCAACAATGAAATCTGAAGCAGAGAAGCTTGGATTTGTTTCTGTTTGTACTGGTTTTGATGAAGATTCCATTGGCCTTATTGAAGAGATGGACTTTCAAATTATCAAAATTGCGAGTTGCTCCTTTACTGACTGGCCGCTTTTGAACAGAATCGCAGAGACAAATCTGCCGATTATTGCTTCAACGGCAGGCTCAACATTAGAAGAGATAGACAACGTCGTCGCTTTCTTCACCAATAGGGACAAAGATCTTACAATCATGCATTGTGTTGGAGAATATCCGACTGAAACAACAAATCTACAGCTAAATCAGATTGCCCAACTCACGGCTCGATATCCAAATATCAAGATAGGATATTCTACACATGAAGACCCCGCGGACCCGAATATTGTACCTTTAGCAGTTGCAATGGGCGCCCAGTCTTTCGAAAAGCATGTTGCTGTAGTAACAGATGAATATCCAAAGAATGCGTATTCAGCAACCCCGCAGCAAGTTGATAGCTGGCTTCAGTCAGCGCGCACCGCTTTCCAAGTGTGTGGTGATACGTCGACCCGCCCCCCAGCTTCAGAGAAGGAGTTGTCGGACCTGAGAAGGTTTAAGAGAGGTGTGTTCGCCAAGCGTCCAATTAAGGCCGGCGAAGTCGTCAGTCGTAGCGACGTTTTTTATGCCTTTCCCTGCGAAGAGGAACAAATTTTGGCTAATGACATGTCCAAGTACACGCAATTTATTGCAACACGCGATTTTGACGTTAACGAGGCAGTTCATACTTCTGAAGTTACCACCACACGCCTGAGAGGAAAACTGTATGAAATCGTCCAGGATGTGAAGTCTTTCTTAACGACTAGTGGCGTGGTTTTCCCAAAGGATGCTAATCTGGAGATTTCTCACCACTATGGAATTGAGAATTTTTATGAAACCGGAATCACCATGGTTACCGTTGTAAACCGTGAATATTGCAAGAAGCTTATCATTGTGCTACCGAACCAGTCACATCCGGAACAGTATCACAAGAAAAAGGAAGAGACCTTTGTGGTACTGCACGGAGACGTAACGCTATATCTAGATGACGAGGAGCACACTCTGAATAGAGGAGATGTTATAACCATCGAGCCAGAAGTGCGACATCGATTTGAAACGACCAATGGGTGCGTTATCGAAGAGGTCTCATCTACACACTATATAGATGATTCATATTATGTTGATCCGGCAATTGTAGCAAACCAAAATAGGAAGACGTTTATCTCCCATTGGCTGTCTTAGGGAGTCTGAGTTGGCGCCAATCACGAGAAATATGATAAAGCTATCAGATTATGTTGTAAACTTTATTGAACAACAGGGAATCAAAGACGTGTTTCTGCTTCCGGGTGGAGGCTGCATACACTTGATTGATTCAATCGGGAACAGCAATGTTAACTTTGTTTGCAATCTGCACGAACAAGCATGTAGTATAGCAGCGGATGCTTATGGGCAATATACCAATAATATGGGAGTATGTCTGGTAACAACTGGCCCCGGAGCCACGAATGCAATTACGGGCATTGCCGCCGCGTGGCTAGATTCTACGCCGGTATTAGCAATATCTGGCCAAGTGCAAAAAAAGGATATGATCAACGATCGTGGGACGCGTCAAATAGGATTTCAAGAAATAGACACAGTAGGCATGGTTGCCCCTATAACAAAATATGCAGTAACCGTCACAGAACCAACAGAAATAAGATATCACTTAGAGAAAGCCGCCTATTTGGCTACCAATGGCCGCCCGGGCCCGGTTTGGATCGATATTCCTTTGGATGTGCAAGCAGCTGAAATCGATGCGTCTAAGCTCAAGGGGTACACTCCGGAACAAGAGTCTCTTTCTAAATTATCAGCCATGGTCTCTAACATAATTGAGGATTTAAACAATTCTTCACGACCAGTAATGCTTGTAGGAAATGGTGTGCGCCTTGCTGGCGCCATCGAAGAATTTAAGCAACTGGCCTCTATGTTGAAAATTCCCGTTTTGCTAACATGGAAGGCGATTGACTTTTTTGAAGAAGATCATCCCCTTTTCGTTGGTCGTCCGGGCGGTGTCGGACAACGTGGAGCTAATTTTTCGCAACAAAATTCTGATTTTCTAATAAGTCTCGGTGCACGACTCGATCATGGCCAAACTGCGTATCAACACAAGTATTTTGCCAGAGAAGCAAAAAAGGTGGTGGTTGACATTGATCCTGCTGAGATTAACAAAATGCAGATGCATATTGATCACCCAATGCCTTATGACGCTGGTGATTTTATAAGAGAATTTATTTCTCAAAGTCACAACCTTGAGGTCAAATGTAGCGACTGGCTGAAGACTTGTAAAAATTGGCAAAAGAAATATCCCGTTATTTTGCCTGAATACTGGGAGCAAAAAGACTTTATCAATAATTACGTATTTATTGATGCTCTATCTGACGTGGTGCCGCCTGGAGCCCTCCTGGTTCCCGGTAGCTCTGGTGGCTGCAGCGAGGTTACGATGCAGGCATTTAGAATGAAAAAAGGCCAGCGTATGTTCAACAGTGAAGGCCTGGGGCCGATGGGTTTTGGAATTGCGGCCGCTATTGGAGGCTGTGTAGCCAGCGGACATCAAGAGACCATATGCATCGATGGTGACGGTGGTTTTATTATGAACATTCAAGAATTAGAAGTGGTAAAGCGTCTAAATTTACCTATTAAGTTCTTTGTGCTTAACAACAATGGATATGTTTCTATCCGAAATACTCAGAATACTCATTTTTCAGGAAATTTGGTAGCTAGCGGAGAAGACTCAGGTCTCACATTGCCTCCAATCGAAAAACAAGCATATGCGTACGGTATTCCTTTTGCACAGCTAAGCACTCCGGAGAACCTTCGAGATAATCTGAATGGTATTTTGGCCATTGAAGGTCCTGTAATCTGTGAGATTATGTTACCGCCAACGCACACGACGCTTCCGAAAACTTCGGTATACAAAAAAGAAGACGGTAGTTTTGCGGCGCGCCCCATGGAAGACTTAGCTCCGTTTTTGGATAGAGAAGAATTTGAAGAGAATATGATTGTGGAGATAGTAGGTGACTAAAAAGATCCTCATTACTGGCGCCGGAGGCTTTGTAGGTAGCAACTTACACTGCGCGCTATCATCAAAATATAAAGTTGTTGCAGCTAGAAGGACTGACCTTGATCTGCTGGATACAGATGCAGTAAAAAATTACCTAAAGAATGAAAAATTTGATATAGTAGTACACACAGCCACATACGATGCAGCGCCAGAATTCTCCACAAACGATCCAGACAAGGTTTTGGAGTATAACTTACGCATGTTTGATAACATTGCACAATGCGAAGATGATTATCAAGCAATGTTGTATTTTGGCTCCGGCGCAGAATGGAAGAGAGAAAAGCCGTATGGTATGTCCAAATATGCTATGGACCAAATCACCCAAAATAAAAAGAATATTTTTAATTTAAGATTATACAGTGTGTACGGCCCAGGAACAGATTGGAGATATCGGTTTATAAACAACGCATGCGCAAAGATTTCGCTTGGGTTGCCCATAAATATTCCTCGTATTGGAAAGTGCGATTATTTTCATATAAATGATCTATGTAAGGTGGTAGAATATTATATTGAAAATTTTGAGAGTTTACCGAAAAATCCAGATATTTGCTCCGGAGATGTTTTCTCAGCTGAGGACATAGTCGAGCATATTAAAGCGGTTGAGAATATCCCCGGGGTGCTTTATCACGATAAAGTAAGTGAAACCGTGAGCCGAGCAAAAAGTAGCACAGAAAGTTATTATGGTGATCCAATGTTCATTAAATCATTGCCGATTGAATTAACTCCAATATCACTTGGAGTAAGTCAATTGATAGAATTTTACAAGAAACAACCTCCCACTGTTAGTGAGTTTGTATATTGAGGAAAAATGGATAAACTTACTTCAACCACATATAAAGGAAAACTTGATTTAAAGGAGAAGATTCCCCTAACAACTCCATATGTTGTCTATATAGAGCCATCTGGATATTGTAATTTTAAGTGTAAATTTTGTCATCAGTACGAAGAAGAAGAAAAGATGAAAGAATTGGCGTCACTAATGGCGTTTAGCACAATAGAGAAACTGGTGGCTGATCTTAAGAAATTTGATGATAAGGTAAAATTAATAAGAATATGTGGCCAAGGTGAACCTCTGGTCAATAAGAAGTTGGGGAAATATATCAAGTACTTGCGTGAGAGTGATGTAACGGAAAAAATAGAATTAATCACCAACGGCTCTCTATTGAAGGGAAAAATAATAGAGGATATTTCCAAATATGTAACCCGAGTAGTGGTATCCGTGGAAGCTTTGGACGGAGAAGGATATCAAGAGCTTGTGGGTTCTGAAATTAAATTCTCAAATATAGTTGACAATGTGACCAAAATGTACAATAATAAAGGTGCATGTACTGTACACGTAAAGATTCCTAGCATTTCTGTAGAATCGGAAGAAGAAAAGGAGACGTTTTTCGAAACATTCAAGAATATTTCGGATGAGATGAATATTGAACACATTGTGCCTTTGTGGCCGGAAATGAACATTTCAAGTAAGTTGGTTCCACTTTTGGGAAAGAAATCCAGATGGGATAAGGACTTTCAAGAGAGGCAGGTATGCGTTCAAATATTTAAAGGAATTCAAGTTTGCGCAAACGGAGATGTCGTACCTTGTTGCGTTGATTGGGAACGAGTAAATTTGCTTGGAAATATCAACGCAACCGCTTTGGATGAGATATGGATCGGACACTTGCTTAAAGATCTGCAAAATGAACATCTAAAGGGTAACAAAGAAAAAATTAGACCGTGTGCTGGCTGCACTATGAATGATTATAGTGAGCCAGATAATATAGATACATTAATAAATCAATTGGAGATAATATAATGATAGCAGCAAATCGCCAAGATAATGGCGACGACACTAAGGACCGAATTTCGCTAGCCGAAGAAGGCTGTAGAATTTGTGGGGATAACCTTGAAACACTCATCGCATATAACCAACAGCCATCCAGGGCCCAGCATTTCCCAGATGAACAGACAATCCCTTACGACCTGGGGATTCCTCTGGAAGTATTTCAATGTAACGGATGCGGCACGGTTCAGATTCCGTCAGATCCTGTAGATTATTACGAAGAAGCAATCCGCTCGCCAGATTGGGACTTAGATCCATTCAGGCAAAAGCAATATGAGGATCTTGTTGAGGAATTTGGACTCCAAGGAAAGAAGATCGTTCACGTCGATCGACGGCCCGATCCGGACAAATACGATGCATTTTTAATGTTCAACTACCTAGAGCATTTTCCTGATCCCAGAGAGACCCTAACGCAAATACGCAACAATCTAGAGGGCCCTGGAGTTGGAATCATTGAGGTGCCCAATTTTGACGAGATTATCCGAGATCGTATTTTTGGTGAGTTTATCATTGACCACCTGTTTTATTTCACAGAGAAGACATTAAGGTTTGTATGCGAAGCTAGCGGCTTTGATGTTGTGCGAATAGAAGAGATCTGGAACGGCGCCAGCCTATCGGCAGTCGTGAAGAAGCGCGAACCTCTCACAGCAGATCCATTTAAGGACAATCAGAAAGAATTGATTGAAGATATGGACAACTTTATAAACAAGTTTGATTCAGCCACCATTTGGGGCGCTGGCCATCAAACTCTAATGTTCCTAACTATGATGAATAGCTTGGATAAGGTGCCTTATGTCGTTGATGACTTCGAACCAAAGCAGTATAAGTACACGCACGTTTCTCATAAATTAATTTTACCGTGCGAAGAGTTAAAGAATAAGCCAGTAGATGCTATAATAATAGTTGTTGGATGGCAATATAAGAGCGTGCTTAAGAAAATTGAAGAATTGGACCTGAATCCAAAGCCAACTATCGCTCTTATTGAAAAAGCCACATTAGAAATTTTGGATGATATTTAGGAAAATATGATTATGAACACGAATGAATTAAAAACAGAAACTCTTGTACCTGGAACTGGGCCTACTCCGAATACTGGAGATACGGTCTTGATGCACTACATCTTGTATCTGGGCGACGGAGTTAGCTCATCTAATTATGACTACGATAATGGATGCTATGTTGATGAGTTAATCGATAGCACATATGAGCCCGGCCCATTTTCTGGAGAGCCGATTGAGATAACCATCGGAAAGAGAACAAAGCAGGACGCGCTCTATGAGCAGGGCGACTCTATAGAAGGGCTGGATGCGGCACTGCTGGATATGAAGGTTGGGGAAAAGAAACGCCTTTTTATTCCCTCGCATATGGCGTATGGAGATTTGGGAGCAAGCAGTTTCCACGCCTTTCATGGTTATAGAACACCACCCCATCGAGGTCTTGATATCGTAGTTGAATTGGTAGACATTAAGGAGGGAGAAGATAATGGCTAAAAAAGAATTTGTATCCAATGTTACTGGAGAAGAGTGGAGAAAGGAATATCTCAAGCAATGGAAGCGTGTAATTAACCAAGTTGGTGTTGTTATTGAAGATGAGATCCATAATGCAAAACACAACACCACAATTACTTTGAAAGCAGGCACTAAAGTGATCGTTGATGATATTCGTGGAAGAATTAAGCCCCAATATCGAGTAAGAGACGAAAATGGTAAAATTTGGTTTGTTGGCGCACATAACATAGATTTTTCTTCATCTGAATCGACAACGGATGTAAAAAACGTCGAAAAGGTTTCCGTAGAGCCTATTTATCGTGGTGGTGTTCGCATCGACGACGAAGTCGATAATGATACTTTATTATCCAAACGTTTTGAAATGCCCGACAAATCCACCGTTGACGAACTTAGAGAAGCAAAAGAGCAAAAATTAAAGGAGCAAAAGAAAGAAAATGGCTAACTCACACAGTGATATGTTTCAAAACATACTCGAAGGAAATAAATATGACCCCGAGCCAGGCTTGTCTAATGAAGAAATTTTAAGACGAGCAAAGGCTATCAAAGAGGGTAAAGACATCGATCTTAGAAATACCCAAGTTGGATACGAAGGCGAAGAGGTGAAGGCCCGCCAAAATTGGCTACAAAAGAAGAAGCCTCACGTGTACGACAAGATGATGAAATATCCTGAAAAGCTTGCTCGCGGCGAGAGCATTGCGATTATTCAGTTTCAATACGACTACAATTGCAATTTTGATTGTGAGCATTGTAGCATTGATAAATTTTATGTCCCACGCAGTTGGGAGGAAGCTTCCGGCCGCCGTAAGTTTGAACTAGAAGATGTTCGTCGTCTCTCGAAAGAGGCGGATGAATACGGCCTAGGAAACTTTGTTATTACTGGCGGCGAGCCCCTCATGCTCAAAGAATACGACCAGCTCGTTGAGGCAATTGACCCGGACAAGTTCTTTATTGCTTGTGACTCTAATGGCTGGCTCTTGGACGACAAGAGAGCAAAACACATTAAATCAATTGGTGTGGATAAAATGCAGCTTAGTTTGGACGGCGTCGACGCAGAAAGTCATGATACTTTCCGCCGCGCCCCTGGTTCTTGGGAGAGAGTCATGCGCGCAATCGACGCATGCAAAAATAATGATTTACACGTCATTCTTTCGACTGTAATTTGGAAAGATAGAATTTATACCGAAGAATGGCAGAAGTTCTTAGAATGGGCAAAGGAGACTGAAATTGGTACATATGTTGTGTTCGCCAAGCCAGTTGGTGCCTTCGAAAACGTCACAGATCAAATGATGACGGAAAAGGAAAATAAGATTCTGGAGCAGTTTGAAAAGGAATACGATATTTTCACCCACATGTCTCCGTCTTATGGAAGAGATATCGGCTGCATCGCAGTTAAGCGAATGGTCTCTATGTCTCGATATGGAGATCTCATGCCGTGCCCCTATCAGCATGTTTCCTTGGGCAATTTCTTTGAAGAGCCTCTAGCCGATATTCTCAATCGTAGCTTGAATATTAAGTGGTTCGATCCAATGAAGAACATGCCCTGTATTTGCGGTGTGGACAAGGGCTTCATCCAAGACGTTATTTCTCCGACATATGGAGATTCGGAAGTCCCAGTCAGATATGATAAAGTATTCACTAGTGACGACTTCATTAATCCCTCGAACCTCGGTACTGTTAAGGCCGATAGCGGCAAAGGCAAAGAGGTTCAAACATGGAAAGAAGCTCCCCTCATTACTCTCAAGGGTAAGAAGGTTAAGCGATTCGATCCAATCGAAGAAGCCACCAAGGGCGGCACCTGATCGTGATCACTCTTACTGAGAGCGCCATCGCCAAGTTTCAAGAAGCTTTAGATCCTACTGATTATGTTCGAGTCGAAGTAACTTCTGGTGGGTGCTCCGGTAATAAATATTCTTTAGTGGTCGAGGAGCAAGGTGAAGAGAGAACAAACGATATTGTAGCAGAATTTGACACAGTAAATGTGCACATGGATCCAATCAGTGCCCAAATGCTTTCTCAAACAGTGGTTGATTATGTTGAAACCTTGGCTTCCGAAGGCTTTAAGTTTACAAATGCTCTAGCTAGTGGTACGTGTGGTTGCGGTGCATCTTTCGCACAGCAACAAGTTTGTCCTTCAAAGACGGGAGAAGGAGAATAACGGATGGCTTATTCTGAAAAAGTTATCGACCACATGGAGAATCCCCGCAACGTGGGCAGCCTGGACAAAGAAGATCCACAAGTCGGCACCGGAATGGTTGGTGCACCGGCATGCGGAGATGTGATGAAGCTTCAATTAAAAATTAACGACAATGGCGTTATTGAGGACGCAAAGTTTAAAACATTTGGATGTGGCTCGGCCATTGCTTCTAGTTCTCTGATTACGACAATGGTAAAAGGGAAATCAGTAGATTTTGCACTTGATATTTCAAATGCAGATATCGCGCAAGAACTTTCACTGCCGCCAGTTAAGATTCACTGTTCGGTATTGGCTGAGGATGCTATTAAAGCAGCAATTGAAGACTGGAGAGGGAAGAATGTCGATAACAATGACTGATGGCGCTATTAGTAAGATTAGCTCTATTAAAGCCAAAAGACAAACCCCGGATCATTATTTCAGAATTGGTGTAAAATCTGGAGGGTGCTCAGGGTTTTCTTATCACTACGACTTGGTAAAAGAGCCGTCTTCCACAGATAAGGTATTTGAATTTGGCGATATTAAAATATGCATTGATAAGAAATCATATTTGTTTTTAAATGGGTCCGAAATAGACTATGTTAGTACACTGATGGAGTCCGGATTTAGATTTACAAACCCGGCTGCTAAAAGATCTTGCGGCTGTGGTGAATCTTTCACAATATAGAATATTGACACAAGCGAATTAGTGTGTTATAATATTTTTGTTTAGAGGATTAAATGGACGAAAAACTAAGTCATATCTTAAATTTAGTAGAAGAGTACATTCAAACAAAACAAGAACAAGAAAGCTGGACGGCCGGTGAGGACTGGCTATCGTATTCTGGTCCGGTATTTGACGAAAATGAATACATTGCTGCAGTAAAGCAGATTCTTGATGGCTGGATGATATTCGGAAAGAATGCTAGGAAATTTGAGCAGGTGTTTCCATCAAAACTTGGAAAGCTTTATGGCGCCCTGACCAATTCCGGCTCATCAGCAAATTTGCTAATGGTCGCAGCGACCAAATCTAGAAGATTTAAAAAACGATTAAAGGACGGAGATAAGGTAATCACCCCTGTGGTTTGTTTTCCGACAACCATTAATCCACTTATACAGCATAATTTGGTCCCGGTTTTCGTTGATGTAGAGTTGCCTAGCGTTAATTTAGATTTGGATAAGGTCGAAGAAGCTCTTGAAAATGACCCGGAAATTAAAGCCATAATGTTTGCTCATGTGTTGGGGAACCCACCAGACATGGAGCGTCTAATGGCCATAGTAAAGAAGTATGATTTGGTTTTCCTGGAAGATGCATGTGATGCTCTGGGTTCATACTATGATGGGAAGAAGCTGGGTTCATATGGAGACATGTCGACTTGTTCGTTTTTCCCCGCCCATCACATGACGATGGGTGAAGGCGGGTTTATTGCAACCAACAGCCAAAAGACAAGCATGATTCTTGCTAGTATCCGCGATTGGGGTCGAGCTTGTTATTGTAACACTAAGAAGCCGGGCAACGTAACTGCCGGCACTGCATGTGGCATGCGCTTTAAGAACTGGCTTCCGGGTCTCAAGAACGCCGTGTATGATCACAGGTATGTGTTTGATGAAATTGGTTATAATTTAAAACCTCTAGATTTACAAGCATCAATGGGCCTCCAGCAGCTCGACAAGCTTCCCATGCTAGATGGTGCGCGTAGAGAGAATTGGGCCCATCTACGGGCCATCTTTGCGCCTTATGAGCGATACTTTCACATGCCCGTCGCAACCGACAAGGCAGATCCCTGCTGGTTTGCGTTTTTGCTAACAATCAAGGAAGACGCCCCTTTTACGCGTTTTGATATTGTTAATCATTTAGAAAGCGCCAAGATCCAAACGCGTTCGTACTTCTCGGGAAATATTCTCGCTCACCCTGGTTATATTCACATGGCTGAGGAATTTGGAGACATGGATGAGGTGTTTCCAAATGCGCAATTGGTCACCACTAATTCATTTTTCCTGGGAACATACGCAGGAATAACAGAAGAGAAAATAACATACATCAAGAAGGTGGTTGATGACTTCTTTCACACCATGGAGGCCAAATAATGAAAATAGTGTATATTACAGGCTGTTTGGGTTTCATGGGCTCGTATGCAACTCGCAAAGCTCTGCAGCGCGGATGGTATGTGTACGGAGTGGACAAGCTCACGTACGCAGCGCGCCCAGAATTAATAGAGGAATTTAGTTCTTATGAAAATTTTAAATTCATAAGACGAGATATCAAAGATCTAGAATACCTTAACGACTGCGATTATGTGATCAATTACGCGGCAGAGTCGCACGTTGGAAATAGCATCATCAACAGCGATGAGTTTATCAATAGTAACATCTTGGGAGTTAAGAACCTATTAGATCTTATTAGGTTTAAACCAAGAAATTGTGTAGTACCGCCAGTTTTTGTGCACATCAGCACAGATGAAGTATATGGTGATATTGATGTGGGAGCACATGTAGAGACCGACATTCTTAAGCCAAGCAACCCTTATTCGGCCTCCAAGGCTTCTTCTGATATGTTAATCAAGGCCTGGAGCCGCACTTATGGTATTAATTATATAATATTGCGCCCGACGAACAACTACGGAGAGGGACAATATCCGGAAAAGTTAATTCCATTATCAGTTAAAAACCTAATGCGCGGATTAAAGATTAGACTCCACAATCAAGGCACCCCAATTCGAAACTGGTTACATGCAGATGATACGGCCGAGGCTGTTATGACGGTGACTGGTGCTGGTCAAGTCAATGAAATTTATAATGTGGCCGGGGGATTTGAACAAGCAAATGTCGATACCGTAAAAAAGATCATTGAGTCTTTTTACGGCACCGAAGAGGGCTGGGAAAAATATGTTGATTTTGATGCAGAAAGAGAAGGTCAAGATGTTAGATATGCTTTGAACGACAGAAAGCTAAAGAACTTAGGCTGGACCCCTCAAAAGAATTTCGATGAAGAGATTTCAGACATAGTCGAGTATTATAAGAAAAATTTTATATGGTGATACATGGAAAGTGAAAAGAAGGTGGGATGCCTGGTCATATCCACAGGCGATGCATTTAGAGAAATGGGCAACTGCGCAATTCGTAGTTTTAAAAAATTTCATCCGGATGTAGATGTCCACGTTGTTGATGAAAACAATATTGATACCTTTGAAATTAGCAAGCACATTCCCGAAGAAATTCGACGGCACCCAGGAACTTTTCGTTTTGGAATTGCAGCCGAGATTATGGGCAAGAACAAATACGATAAATTTATTATGCTAGGCGCCGACACGATTACGTGCGCGCGCCTTGATGAATTTATGAACATGGAAGAGGACATATTGTTAACTGCGTGCTATGGCTATCAATTAACGACCCCATATCTTTGTTCAAAAAAAGAAGCTGAGACGCTTTTTCGTGTTCCGGCATCATCGTTCTGTTCCGAGGGGGTTCAGCTGTGGCACCATCTCGACAGAGATATCGCCGAGCGGATGGTATTCATACACAGCCCTATGATTGGTATTGTTGTTGATCCGAATACGCGAGACGTGGTACTTGATCCTTCTGGCCGCGAACAGTTCATAACTTATTTTGGTCATGTTACCGGATGGTCAGAATTTAAAGAACGATTCGAAAAAGACACAGGAAACACCCTTGCGCTTTGGGATTATCTGCATCCAAATGCGGATGTAGTGTGTTTCAACAACCTGGAAGCACTAAAGGATATGTTTAAATTGTGTGTAAAACATTGGAAAGATTATCATGACAATCCGGAATTTGGAAGGACTCTTGTGGACAATCAGTATGACTTTTATGCTGACCAGGGCGCGCTAAATATGATAACTACGTTTTCCCTGATCAACAACCAGGCCTTTGAGCTGCCTAACTTTAACTTTCCGTGTTACAATGTAACGTTTGTAGATTTACCATTCATAAATGCACCTCACACGTATAACGTTAGAAGTAAAAAATCTATGCAAGAATTACAAGAAATCAGGGCTGTCGGCGAACAAAACGAGTCTCAGCGGCACCCTAAAGCTCATCCTGATAGTGGCGGCGAAGATTACCCTTCGATTAGCGATTTTCAAGTGCGTGATGGTAAATTATACACTGTTGATGATAAGCAAATTAAGGTTTGGCATTATTTAAGTAATTTTGGTCAAAATACGAAAATGAGCAAACTCGGACGCGTAAATTTAATAGCAGAAAAAGATCGCATAGAGCCCACCGAGGAAGAAATAAAAATTGGCCGTCAAATATTTTGTGATAAGGTTAATTCATATATATACGGAATATTCAATCAGGATACGCGAGACTTTTTTACTGATTATTGCGATTGTGGTGATTTTTTCCAAAAGGAGTTTTCCATAGAATGAAAGTTTTAGTAACCGGAGGAAGTGGATTTCTAGGCACTCGTTTGCAGATGCATCAGCCTGATTGGGTTTATGTTTCTTCAAAAGATTGTGATTTAACAAACCCGCAAGAAACCGAGAGATTTTTCTCCATGGTGGCTCCAGACGCCATAGTTCATTTGGCTGCGCGCGTGGGTGGAATTAAGGAGAATATTAACAATCAAGCTTCCTTCTATTATGAAAACACTCTCATTAATACCAATGTTATACAGTGCGCCTACAAGGCTGGCGTAACCAGAGTCCTGTCTTCGCTGAGCACATGCGCATATCCAGATAGGCTATGTCATTATCCCTTTACGGAAGACGATTTTTTTAGGGGCACTCCTGCGGAAACTAACTTTGCTTATGGTATTACCAAGCGAGGTCTGCAGGTTCAAAGTTGTGCATATAGAGAGCAATACGGCGTAGATTATTCAACGTTTAGTCCTTCAAACATTTATGGTCCCGGCGATCATTTCGGCAAGGAAAGCTCTCACTTTGTGGCGGCATTGATTCACAAAGTTGCAATTACACCACCAGGCGAAAATATTGAACTGTGGGGTTCTGGATTTCCTTTGAGACAACAGTTGTATGTTGATGATTTGTGCGAGGCTATTCCAATATTAATAGCAAAACATCATTCCAATGAGCCTTTAATTGTAGCTCCCCAAGAGAATTTATCCATCCTGACTATGGCAAGAATACTCACAGAGCAGGTGGACAAAAAAGTAAATATAACATTCAACGGCAAGACCGACGGTCAGTTTAGAAAAGATGGTGATAACTCTAAATTTGTAAAATTGGCTGGAGGTTTTTACTTTACTCCATTTAAAGAAGGAGTCAAAAAGACGTATGATTGGTATATTGCAAACAGAGGCGCACACAAATGAGTGAAAAACAGAAAGTCGCACTGGTAACAGGAGTCACTGGTCAAGATGGTTCATATTTGGTCGATCTATTATTAAAGAAAGATTACAAAGTCGTTGGAGTAAAACGAAGAACTTCTATTATCGCAACAGATCGCATCGATCACGTGATGGACGATTTAGAATCGGTGTTGAATTTTGAACTGGTTTACGGAAACATGATAGATGCTGGTAATATTCATCGCATTTTGTTGGAACACAAGCCTGATGAGATTTATAATTTGGCTGCCCAATCACACGTGCGCGTATCTTTTGATACTCCCGAAGAAACTTCAAAAATTGTAGCAATGGGCACCTTACGTTTGCTGGAAGCAGTTAGAAACGTGTGTCCTGAAGCCCGAGTCTATCAGGCATCCTCATCAGAAATGTTTGGCGACAATCCAAATTACCCTTTTAATGAGTCATCTCGCCTAATGCCGGCTAGCCCATATGCGTGTGCAAAAGTGTTTGCACACAACCTTATTCGAAACTATAGAGAAAGCTATGGCCTTCATGCCTCTTCTGGGATTCTCTTCAATCACGAAAGCCCTCGCAGGGGGGAAACGTTTGTAACTCGAAAGATCACGATGGCCGCCGCCGCCATCAAATTGGGCGCCCAAGATAAGCTCTTTCTCGGAAATCTCGACGCCAAACGAGACTGGGGTTTCGCCGGAGACTATGTAGAGGCAATGTGGAGAATGCTACAGCAGGATACACCTGATGATTATGTTATTGCAACCGGAGAGACCCACACTGTACGTGAATTTTTGAACGAAGTGTTCGAGTATGCTGATTTGGACGTAGAGAAACACGTTGAAATCGACGAACGGCTGTTTAGGCCTCACGAAGTGCCCCTTCTGCTGGGAGATGCCACTAAGGCAAAAAAGCAGATGGGATGGGAACCGACAGTGAAATTTAAAGAATTGGCCAGAATGATGTATGATGAAGATCTTAGAGCACTGGCTAGATGAAACATGTCGTTGGAGAACTAATACGCTGGATTACTGAGTACGACGATCATATCGTGAGAGATGCCGGAACTGGGATCGTTTTGGGTTCTAGTGAGTTTTCTTATGAAGATCATCAATATACAACTTACGTGGTATATAGAAACGGCATCGGAGATAAAATAACCTTATCAGATAGGAATATTTTTAAATTAAAAACAAAGGAGAAATAAAATGCACTTATCAAACCAAGCACTTGGCGCCATCATGCTGGCGCTACAGGAATCACTGCTAGCGCAGTCGGACATTGTTCCCGTATTGAAGGGATTCGAACTTGAAACTAGCGACGACGGACTTGTAGTGAAGAACCCGCCAACCGTTAAGTTCACTGACGACACGACGGTCACGCAGGAAGATTTAGAAAACTTAGCGGAACGATAGTTTCGTGCCTAGATATCGATATCTTTGTGAAATTTGCGATGAATTCACTGATGCGTTCCATAGCCATGAAGACATATTGTTAGATTGCGAGAAATGTAACTCAGAAGAATCTTTGAAGAAAATATTGAGTACACCGTATTATGGAATAAAAAGGCTATCGTCTAAATTTGATAAGAAAATTGGTGATATCACCAAGAAGCACATTGAAGAAAATCGTGAGATTTTAAAACAACAAAAAGAAGAAATAAAAAACAAAGATTATGAATAAGTTTGAACTAATAATAGGCTCCATTCTGTGTATATCAATATTGTTTAATATAGGAATTTTTCTATATGCCCGGGCCGTTGTGGTTCGCTTGTTAAGTATCTCCGAAGAATTGGGAGACTTACAGGAGATGGTTGATTCTTTTGCAAAACATTTGAGTTTGGTATATGAGATGGAAACGTTTTATGGCGATCAAACTCTTCACAACCTCTTAAATCACGCGGTTTCCTTCAATGAGCAATTAGAAACGTTTGAACACGTATACTCCCTAACAGAAACAGAAGAAGAAACCTATGACCAAGAAGAGACAGAGAGCGAAGCGTCGTAAAAATCATTATTTTACTCAAGTTCATGAAGACGCTATAGTGCGCTATAGCCAGACAACTTGTCGACGCGAAAGAACGGAATTATACAGTAAGTGGATCCAACCCGCCTTTGATGAAATGGTGGATAAGATTGTTTTTACATATAAATTTACAAATCTTCCAAATATTGAATATTTGCGAGATGAATGTAAAATCTGGCTAATGACCATACTTGATAAATACGATCAGAGTAAAGGATCAAAAGCCTTTTCGTATTTTTCAGTTATTACTAAAAACTGGTTTATCCACAAAGTTAAAAAACAACAAAAGCGAACAAGACGCGAAGTTGATTACGACAATATAGCCAAAAAACATGAAGAAGAATTTCTCTCCACAAATGAATCATACATAACAGAGAGAGAGGAACGAGAATTTTGGGAAAGCTTTTATCAAGAGCTGAGTTCGTGGGATGTGTCCACGATGAAAGACA
>CEUX01011668.1_pt1 | contig 18725 bp, 17 predicted proteins | sample 531361 | NCBI WGS metagenome assembly CEUX01 (sample SAMEA2622736, study PRJEB7988) | marine metagenome | isolation source: saline water (ENVO:00002010), including
CAGTTTGCTCAGTCTATGGTTGGTTTAAACCAATCTACTTCAGCCGATCCGTTTATGGCGATCTTAGGTAGACCATCTAGTTTATCTCCATCTATGAATCAGATTGGGGGAGGTTTTGCTGGACAAGCTCAGTCATTTAATCCCGGTGCAATGTTTAGTCCAGAAAGTCAATACGCTGGAGATATTTATAATCAAAATTGGCAAGGACAACTTGCCGCACGTACCGCAAGTGCCAAAAATAGAGGTTCTATCTTTGGGTCAGCTATAGGAGCTATTGGAAAAGTAGGTTCTGCTATAGCGTTAGGTTGTTGGGTAGCTAGAGAAGTTTACGGCGAGAATAATCCTAAGTGGTTAATGTTTAGAGAGTGGATGTTTACTGACGCTCCTAATTGGTTTTATAATTTATATCTTAAACATGGCGAACAGTTTGCTCAATGGTTAAGAAAACATCCTTGGTTAAAACCAGTTATTCGTAAATTCATGGATTCAAAAATAAAAGGATAATATTATGTCAGATTTTTTTAGTAAATATAAAGGAAGAGGAGGCCCAGCAATAGAACCCGGTATTATCCAGATGATGGGTAGTATTGGAGATGAGTACGCTAAAGGAATTGATTCATTAGGAGATTCTATTTCAGGAGCTATTTTAGAAAAACAACGTAAAGATAAAGCAGAAAACGCTTTACAGTTTATGTTAGATTTAGCTTCTGGGAAAGGCACTACTCCCGATAAAAAATCTTTTATGTCTGCTAAAGCTAAACGCAATAGTGAAATTGCTAAAGCTAAACAAGACGTACTAGATCGACGGTCTGCTTATAACGAGGTTGTTGCTGAAAATGGAGAGACGGGCGACCTTGGAGAATCTGACAAGCTTCGTGCTAGTATAGAGAACATTCAAGATCAATTAGAAGCCGCTACATTGGAAGCAGATCAAAAAACTAAAGCGGTTAAAAGACACGAAAACCTTTTAAAAAGAACAGAACAGCAAGCGGCTTTACAAGGAGAAGTATCTGACAATTTAGTTAATCCAGATGTAGTCAATAGAGATTTAGAAAAACTTAGATCGCAAGAGGACGCTCTTCGTAAGAAAAAAATTCCTAGGTTAAAAGAGCAGTTTTTAACTGCCCAAAAGTTTTATCAAATGGAACTTAATAGTCCCGGATCTTCTTTAGGCCGGAACGCCCCTAAAACTTCTTCAGAATACCAAAATGCAATAGAACGTTTAAACTTTTTTGGCAAACTAAAAGAAGGCAACGAGGTAATGAACTATAATCGTAGAAATGAGTTAGGCCCACTTGCAGCACAACTTGATGATCCTGACAGCATTAAAATTCCAATGCCTTCATTAGCAGAAAGTATTCCTATGATGTTCCAAGGTGATCCTCAAAAAATAGCTTCTTTGTTAAATTATCAAAGACCTCCTACTCCAGATAAAAGAGTAGAAACTGCTAAAAACCAAGTTGTTGTTGCTGAAGAAAGGCTAAATGCTTTGCTTAATAGATCTCCTTTAAACGAATCTGATTATGTGCGTAAACTAACTCTTTCAGAAAGAATATCCACACTGTTTGAAGGGAAAACTGCAAAAGAATTTCCTGAAGGTTTTGGAGAAAAAGTATTATCTATTATTCAAAAACAAGAAGGGCCAGACTATAGAGTAATAGATTTTGGAAAAGATAAATATCTTCTTACTAATAACCAAGTTGTCCCATTAGGTTCTAAGCTTACTGCTGCTGAAAAAAGATTTAATATAGAAAGAAAAGATAAATTTGATGCTTTAGCTTTTGAAAATGCTGAAGATTTAAATAAATTTATTTCAGCCAAAAGGAAAGAAATAGAAGATATTAAAAATAAAGCGTTTAGTATGGACACTCCTGAAGGTGTAACTGAAATAGACAAAGAAACAATAGACCGTTTAGAAAAAGAAATAGAAGAAGCTAAAGCTATGTTTAAGTCAAAGCAAAAAAATATTTCTGAAAAGTTAGGAAAACCTTCTAATCCTTTTGTTCTAGGCGAAATCGACGAAATTAAAATATAGTTTTGTTTTATGGCTAAACGAGTAGAAATAACCAATCCCCGTGGCTTAGATTCTTCATCTGAATACATGGTTTTTCCAAGCTATTATCCTTTAGAGTTAATAGAAGATGAAGTAAGAGAACGTTTTCCAGACAAATATTGGCCTGAAGAAGCCGAAGAAGAAAAGTCTGAAGAATTACCTAGCGGGTTTTGGGGAGAGTTTGCGGGTGCTTTTGGTGAATCTTACGAACAGTCCAATGAGGATTTAGGAATGGGATTAGCTATATTAAACGCTTCTGAAACAGAAACTATTAATATGCTAGAGGATGAGTACCAAAAATGGAAAGCCGAACCTGAATCTAGAAAACAATATCCAATATTATCTGGAGGGTTTTTAGGAGAAACTTTTGGTAGCGTAACTAGAGATGTTGGAGTTGGCGTAACTCTTGGAGGAGCTGCAAGTGTAGCTACCACTCCTTTAGGTGGGCTTTTAGTTGGAGGAACTACTGTAGCAACTTTACAAAGTTTAACTGCAAAAGGAGGATCTTTTAGAAACACTTATTTCGGAGAAAGATACAAGCAAGATCAATCTGGAGTTGCTAATATAGAAGATGCTTATAACACAGCAAGAGATGTATCTAATATAGATTCTTTATCTGCTGCTGCGGAAGCTATTGCATCTACTACAATCCCTATTCCCGGTTTTGGTAAAGGGTTAACTAAAGTAGGAACTAAGGTAGTAGATGAAATGGCTTTTGATGCTGCAATCGGAGCAACTGGATCTACTTTGTCTGATGCTTATGCTGTTTCTAAAGGAGTAGATAGAGGAGATAGAGTAAACAATGCAGCACGAGCAGCTTTACAAGAAGTTATAGGTGGGTCAGTTCCTACTGCGGTTAGAGGAGTCACTGAATGGGGCAAGTACACTACAAATAAACGATTTCTTGAGCAGCGTCTTGCGGAAGAACAGGCTAAATTAAAAGAGCTAGAAGAAGCTCTTAAAAATCAAGCTCAAGAAAAAGAAAGAACAGATCAAGTAGTTTCTCAAGCTGAACGAGTTAATACTACTCCTATAATTCCTAAAGGAAATGAAATATCTTATCTAGCTAAAACTATAGGGCTTCCTAAAACTTCTGATACTGACGCTATTCCTGAACGAGTTAAACCAGATAAACAAACAAAGCCTAAAAGAGTAAGAGCTAGGAGAGCTATTCCTGCCGAAACTGCCGAAACTGCCGAACCTACTGTTGAGGAAACTCAAGAAAGTGTTGAGATCACTAAACAGAACATTGCTAAGTTAACATCAGATTTAGAAAAAGTAGAAACAGGGAGTTCTGAATTTGTTAACGGCTCGTTGCCTATGTTTGATTGGACTTCCGTCGATTTCGATAACGAGCTTACTTATGGCCCTGATTACCGAGGCGAAGGTGGTGGCATTGTTGAAGGGCAATTCTCCCCTTTAGGTGCAACTGCTACTTTTATAAGACCAAATACTTCTTATATTACTATTCCTTTATATGACGAAGAAGGTGTTTTAAACAGTACTAGGATTGCAACTAGAAAAGAAGTCGAAGCTTTACGAGATAAAGACAAGATACCTAATTTATGGGTAGGCGATATTTTACAAGATCCTAGTGTTCCAAACCGATCTATTATTCCTATTGATGGTAGATACCACGAGTTGTTTTCTGACGGATCGGTGTCTAAGGCCGCTTTAAACTCTAATTGGATTAATCCAGATGGATCAGTTCCTAGTAAAAATAAAGGAGGTCAAACAACTCCTAATTTTCAAGTGCCTGTTTCTAGAGTGCAAACATGGAGCGGTTTTTTACAGACGACAACGGAGACAAATAAAAATAGAGCAGACAAACTTATTGAAGGGCTAAAAGCTGGTAAAAAATACGATGGTGGTCGCCCAATGCAAGGCCGAGGAAAAGGTAGATACTATCCTTTATTAGATCCTTTTGTCCGTACTGATGGAATAATCGAGTGGAGAAGACTTTTTGAAACTTACCAAATAGAATCTAATTATGAAGGGTTGCCAGAATCTATTATTGAATTAGAAACTAAGTTTTTAAATAGAGCTATGCCAGACGAATTAACTGCTTTAGTTAATCGTTTAAGTTTAGGCGATGCTGTTTCTGAAAATAGACCAGACATAAAAGGAGGAGAAGCGATTACGCCTCGTGACACAATTGCTTTTCATGCTACATCTAAAACCCAACAAACTATAACAGATGAAGCTGGGTCAGAAACGTTTGACGTTATTAACACTGCTCCTATTGAGGTTCCGATAGATTCAATGGAGTCAACTGGCGTTGATATTGAAAATAATCCATCGTTTACTAAAAATGTTGACGAGACTGAACGCCTACTTCGATTAGTTTTAGAACGGAAAAAAGAAATAGAAGCTTTTTCTATTCAAGAAGACGGCAATACTTTAATAGCAAGTCCTTCTAGAAAATACACGGATTTAGTAACTACTTTATCCCATCCAGAAGATAAGACAGTTGGGCCTTATGCTCATTGGGGAGACTCTTCTAAAATATTAAAAGAAGAAGATGGAGCAACTTATCTAGATGCAAATAAAGAATATGCTGCTTTATCGGATTTAGAGTTTTCTCTTTTTTCGGTAATGCAAAAGCATAAGCACTATGAAGTTGAATCATTGTTGAATAGATTAAAGACATTACGAACTCAAACAATAGCTTTACTTAAAGCCGATCCAAACAGAGAAGATGCAGTAACCGTTTCAGCACTTAAAGATTTAAACGAATTGTCTTCTATAGCTTTACGTTTTGGTTTGCACCAAAAAGGCATGGTTGATTTTAAAAACGTAGATTACTTAGACATATTGTCTAAACTTGGAAGCGAACGAGTTGGGGTAGACCAAGATTTTAGAGGGGTTACTGATTTTATTCCTCTTAGAAATTTAGATCCTGAAGGAGTATTTTATGCAAATACAGAAAACGTTCCAAACATTACTAGTCCAACTCAGGAAAAATCTAAAATTCTACGAAATCAAAAATTCGTAGGCGATTTTGCTGAGTTAGAAACACGACTTCAAAATATTCTAAAATTCAGGTGGTATTATCATAGAGGGGTCACTTCGGGTTTGAAAATTTTTGATGCAGTTAGATTAGAGGGGGAGAGTCTTCAGAAAAAACTTGATGCTGGTGAATATACAAAGGAAGAAGCTCGACTAATGCTTAATGTTGCTTTGATACAAGATAAAATTGTATCCGCAAAAGATTCTACAACACCGGGAGAACTCTATGAAAATATTTGGAAACAACTACAAAATATAGAGACATATATACGAGGAACGGATAACTTTAAAGTAATTCAAGATCAGATGAATGCAGAATTAGCTGCACATTTTGTAGACATAAGCACGTTAATAAACAGCTACTTAGAAACAGCTAAATCTTCGATTTATAAAAATGGAAAAGATGTTCCAAGTGGTAAAGCAGAAGAAGCTGGATTTTTACAACACATGAAAAACGTGTCGGCTGGATTTTTAGCATTAGGAAAAATGAGCGGTGCGTTGAATTCCAATTTGTTTTTTAATCCTGCGGCGATTCCACAAATATATAATTCTTTAGTTGATCTTGCTGCTTTTCTATCAAAAAAAGGCATTAATTCAGTTACCGAATTTGCTAAAGCTATAGGAACTAGTGTAACCGATGTAGTTAAATTTGCTTGGGAGGATGGAGTAAAAGGAGTGTATCGAGGAATGTATACGCTGCCTTCTAAAGTAATAAAGTCCATTATTAATATGCTAACTCCTTCTAGAGAATTAGTTGAAAGAATGACCCCGGCTAATATATTGGAGCTTACTGATTCTTGGTGGGAGTCTTTTGTAGATAAGTACTCTTTACAAGAACACGCTAGAAAAGGAAAAATCCCAGCGGTTAAAGCTTTAATTAATCGCAATTTTATCAATCGTTATTACGATCTTGCTGAGATAATGGCAAGAGTTGGAGTTGGCTTAGAAGGAAGTTCTTTAGAAGAACGCCTTTCTCAAATTGGAGATTCCGTAAACGCCTATTATAAATTAGATGGCCTTGAAGCTTTGTTAGGCGAAAAAATGACTGAGTTCAATTCGTTTAAGCAAAGCTTTCAAGATGAGCTAGTCAGCAATGGAATTGACTTAAATGAATTCGATCAGTTTTTATACGCTAAACACGCTCCCTCTAGAAACCGTCGAATGGCGGAAAAAAACTCTTTGTATGTTAATTACCAAACAAACGACAAAACGGCTGGATCAGGTATGTCAGATGAATCGGCTAGGAATATTTTATCTGAAATAGACGCTAAAGGAAAAACAGCTTTGTATGAAAAAATAGCTAAAAAATACATCTATTCTCTAACAAACAGCACGTTGCAAATACAGCTTGAAGGCGGACTTATTACTCCAAAAACTTACGACATTCTTCAAAGCCATTACGATAATTATGTACCCTTGCGAGGAAAAGAAAACCAAGATTTTGTTTTAGAACAAACTGGTAACGGCATAGAAGTCAGAGGCCCAGAAATGATTCGAGCTTTAGGGCGTTCTACTAGAGCTGATAATATTATTTCTTACACTTTTCAACAATATGCTAACGCAGTCATTCGAGCTGAACGTAATAAAGTAATGCAATCATTACGGGCTTTTGCGATTAGGAATAAAAACGATGAAATTAAAGTCGCTACTCCTAATTATGTTAGAAAGTTGACTAAAATAGATGACGAATTTGGTGGCGGCGAAATGGTTAAAATGGTTAACGATCCCTTATGGCATCGGAAACATGATGTCATTGCGTTAAAAGTAAAAGGAGTTAACAAATATCTAAGAGTAGCTAACCCTGCTCTTGCTCACGAGCTTAGAAACTCAGGAGTATCTTCTATTCAAGAATATACTAGAGGAGTAGGGAAAATGACTAAATGGTTATCTAGAGTAAACACTCAGTATAATCCGTCTTTTATAATACCTAACTTATTGCGAGATATTCAATTTGCTAAAGCTAATTTATCTGCTACTGAAAGCAAAGAGTTAGCTAGAGAGTTAGCTAATATTTGGAATCTTCCCGGTATATTTACTAGAGGTAAAATAGAAGCAATAGATAAAAACCAAGGGGTTATATGGGACGCTTTAGCTACTGCAATGCGTTATGCCGATCCTTTAGGTCGAAAAGACAAAGAAGGTAAGAAGCCTCTAACGCCTGAACAGCAGAAAAAACAAGACGAATGGGATGCAGTTTACGAAGAGATGCGGGAACATGGAGGACGTATTACTTTTTATGGACGTAATGATTTTGAAAGCCAAGTTGCCACACTTAGAAAACTTTCTAAACAGATAAATGCCGCTAATGCCAAAGCTAGGAACTCTAAGAATAAGACCGTCCAAGCTAAAGCTCTTGCCCTATCTAAAAACCTAGTTTCTCAAGTAGGGCAGATAATAGAAGGAGTCAATTCGGGTATGGAGTCTGCATCTAGATTAGCTACTTATAAACTTGCTAGAGAAAAAGGAATGTCTCCTCAAAAGGCAGCGTATTTATCTAGAAATATTACAGTAAACTTTACTAGAAAAGGGAAGTACGGCTCCGCTTTGAATAACTTATTTATGTTTTTTAATGCCAGCATTCAAGGCAGCTATAATATGTATAAATCCTTAAAGCATTCGGATCGAGGCCAAAAAGTAATGTTTAATATTATGGCCGCTGGATTTTTGGCAGAGTTGTTGAATCAGATGATTTCTGGCGAAGACGAAGAAACGGGAGTTTCTTACTATGGCCAAATCCCTGAATGGAAGAAGAAAACTAATTTTGTGATAATGAATCCGTTTAATGGTAAAGAGGCTATAAGCATTCCTATGCCTTACGGATACAACGTCTTACATTATACGGGAGCTAAAACTGCTATGGTTTTAAAGCAGCAAACTCTTTATACCTATTTAAAATCTCAAGGTTTTTCAGATGAGGTCGCAGATGAGGCATCTACCAACGGTATGTCGGGAAATATGCGTCCCTCGGAAGGAGCTATGCACATAATGTCTGCCGCAGCAGGAGCATTTAATCCAATAGGAGGAGATGGAACTTTGTTGCGTTCGTTATCACCTGATGTATTAGATCCGTTAGTAGATCTTTCTATTAATCGAGATTGGAAAGGGGATGCTATTATTCCAGAGCCAAGTCCTTTTGCTCCCTATGCCGATCCCGACTCTGAAAGACATTGGCAAACGGTTCATTGGCTTTTTGAAAAATCAGCTAAAGGAATTAATCGAGTTTTCGGTGGAAACGAAGTAGAAGGTGGGAAATTTCTAGGTTTAGATATGTCAGTAAGCCCAGAAACTTTAGAACATTTAATGGAACATTTCACTGGAGGTGCTGGAGCAAGTGTGTTTGATGCTACTAAATTCGTAACTACTGTTTCGACAGGAGAAGAATGGAAAGGCGAAGACATTCCTGTGGTTAAACGATTTATAGCTTCGCCTTCTTCGTTCTATGAATTGGAAAAATTCAAAGAATTGCGAGAAAAGGCATACCAAGCTAAAGACCTCTACGAACTATATATTACGAATAAGCGTAAAGACGAAGCGGTAGAACATAAAAAACTCAATAGCCATTTGTTTAAGCTAATGCCTTCAATAAAAAGTACTGAAAGAACTATTAGAAAAGTCAATAAATCGTTGAGGCTAATTACTGCGTCTACTAAGTTAACTAACTATGAAAAGATGGTTAAGATACGCCAATTGAAAAAAATTAAGCGGGACGCTATGAGAAATACGCATTCCCAGTTCATTAATATACTTGATCCAGTTTAGCGAGAGGTTTTATATGTCAGATAAAAAAAGTGTTTCCGAAAAATTTAGACAATTCCTATATCGTAATCTAGAGGAGAAAGGACTAGCAGGAACAGATGCGTCATTTAGATCGCCAGTTGTCACGTATAAAGAGTATCACGATCTAATGCGTAAACTTCAGAAACAGTCCGGCAAGAAAGAAAAAAAGAAAACTAACCCATTTAAAGACGCCATTAAAGCCGAAGGCGAAAGACGAGACGCTGAAAAGTGGGAACGTTTACAAAAATACGTCGATAAAAATTACGACATAGACAAAGCGAACGAGATTCTAGACAACTATTCTCTGTATATCCAAAAGCGGGATGAAACAGAAAAAAAATACGGTAGACTCACTGACATATAAAAAAAATTAAAAAATATTTGACATGAGTGTAGAGAATGTTAAACTGCCTTCTCAATGCCGAAGAATAGTAGCGTTACAATTACATTCGACATACCGTTTGAACTGCGATCTCAGATTTTGCATGATTCCAAAGTCTCAGGTGTTCGCCTCAAACAAAGCTACCAAGACATTTTCATAAATGGCTGGAACACCGCAAAAACGAAGTCAATTAGAGATTCGATTTCTGCGATTGTGGAAGACGATGGACGGGCCGAAGTTGGAAGAGGAGCATCAGTTTCATCCTGAACGTAAATGGAGATTTGATTTTGCTGACCTTCACACAAAAACTGCTATTGAAATCGAAGGGGGTGTCTGGAATCAGAGTAGACATACCCGTCCGGCTGGATTTATTAAGGATTGCGAGAAATATAACGCCGGAACTTTGCTTGGCTGGAAGATTTTCAGATTACCGGGCTACTGGATCACGAAAGAAACACTTGAAAAGATAAAGGACTATATAGAATGCCAGAAAACCACGCAAAACACTCCCCCTCCCAGTTAAAGTACAAATCTCAATGTCCTAATTGGATTAACGACAAAGACCAGCCAACTTTTGCGGCAGATCAAGGGACTAAACTTCATGCGGTAATGGAGGACTATGTTCGCTATTTAATTAACGAGCTAGACGAGTTCGATCTACAAAGCTATTCAACTGAGGAGCAGCAATTATTAAGTTGGTGCATGAAAATTGTTGAGCCGTATGTGCTACAAGCCGGACGTGCCAAAGTTCACATAGAAAAAGAAGTCCATATTCCTAAAGTTACTTGGGGAACTTGCGACTTGATACTAGAAGTAGGCAACCATCTAATTATGATGGACTATAAATTTGGTCAAGGTGGGATAGATCATCCTAGTGAAAACTACCAAGCCAGAGCTTACGCATTAGGAGCTTCGTTTGAATTCCCTAAAGCCAAAAGCATTGAATTCCACTTTTTAATTCCGAAACGAGATGAACACCCTAAACACCAATGGGATATTGAAGAGGTTAGGTCTTGGTACGGAGAGTTCGACAAGATTATCCAAAAAGCAGACGACCCTAATTCTCCAAATAATCCATCAGTTGATGTTTGTGTTTATTGCGGCGATAAAGTCGCTTGCCCTAATGTTATGAGTACAGCAGTTGAAGTAGCTAATAGGTACAGCGGATTACCGTTGCCAATTGAAGAGAATCTTAACGCACTTACTTGCCCTGAAGATATGAGTAAAGCGTTGCAGATCGGAGCAGTCATGGAACGCTTCAGCCGAAGCATAAAAGCTAGAGCTTTAGAGATGGCCTTAGACGGGGCCGAGATACCGGGATATGAGTTAAAAGTCAGAAAAGGTACACGGAAAGTGGATGACATACTCGCGGCGTTTGCCGCATTAAGCCCTAACACTTTGCAGCTAGAGGATTTCCTACCAGCTTGTAAGATTTCAATTACTGAATTAGAGAGAGCAATTAAAGACGTTGCTCCCAAAGGAGGTAAACAAAAATTTGCCGATGCCGTTATTGGCGAGCTAGTGAGTGCTGGCGTAGTCAGGCATGGCGAAGAAGTCCCATATTTGGGTAAAACAAAATAACATAGAAACGTGTCAAAAGATAAAACGAAAAACACTGAAAAAATAGATAAGATGGAGGAAGCCCAAGAAGCTGAACTCCAAACTATAGAAGCTCCGGCGATGCCAGTAGCCTCTGTAGAGATACAAAATAGCAGCGTTAGTGGCGAGATCAGTAGAGCTGATCTGCAAGTGCCTACACTGAAGCTCGCTCAACGAGTGGGAGAGTTAGGGGAGATATTTCCTCCCGGTACTTTCGTACTTAATAACGAACACGCTCTAAGTGACGGGAAAGAGCCTGTTAACTTAGTCGTAGGTCATTGGAACAAGTATTACCTAGAAAATCTAGAATACGGAACTGACCAAATTCCTCGTTCAGCTAAGAACCTTAGTGAAGTAGCTGAGTTAGGGGGTACAACTGAGTGGGTAGATAACGCACCTCCAACGTGGGTTCCTATTGGAGTCGCCACTTGTATTATTGAAGGGGAAGATGAATCGCATTTTCCTTTTGAGTACAACGATAAACGCTACGCAATGGCATTATGGACAATGCGTAACACCGCATATAAACGTGCGGGGAGAGTTATTATGACTGCCGCCGCATACAACCTCAAAAAAGGGTTGGAATACGGTTCTTGGGAACTGTCAAGCAAACTGGAGACTATGGGTAAGAACAAGGTCTATGTTCCCACCATAAAAACCAGTGGACGTAATGACGAGGAGTTCGCCGCTTGGATAAGGCAGCTAGTTAGATAGAAAATTAAATAGACTAGAGGTATTGCCAGCGAGTAAGGAGCTGGTGGGGGGATTCGTGGTTGGCCTCCTTCATAGAACGCCTCTAGTCTATTGCTATACATACACCTATGGCTACAGCAATAGATTTTGAAACATATTACTCTAAGGACTACTCCGTTAGAACTTTAGGGAATCAAGGGTATGTCGCACATGAAGAATTCGATCCTTATATGGTTTCGTTAGTTAACCCCGAAAGAGGAATTAGTTTTGTAGGACATCCCAAAGACGCACCTTGGAACAAGTTGCCAGACGCACCGCATTTTGTAGCCCACAATGCTGGGTTCGATTCAACGGTGTTTAAAGGCTGTCAGAATAAAGGGCTTATTCCTGAAAGATTTTATCCTAAATGGGATTGCTCCGCTAACCTCTCAGTCTACATCCAAGCACCCCGCTCGCTCGCGGGAGTAGCAGAGCAAATGTTCGGTCAGTTACCTGACAAATCAGTTAGAGACAACATGAAAGGCAGAACACTAGCCGACTTAACTGAGCAAGAAAGTAAAGACTTACACGACTACGCACTTAAAGACTCTGAATTATGTTTGAAAGTGTGGGATCAGTACCGCTCGTACTGGCCTAAAGAAGAACGAGTAATCGCAAGACACACTATGGAGAGTGGTCAAAGAGGCGTAGCAATTAACACCCAATATTTGTGGGAAGGGTTACAAGCCTTAAATGCCAAAAAACATGAAGCTGAAAAACTGATACCTTGGTCAGAAGACAGTCCTCCTACATCTGCCAAATGCCTAGCAGCTTTTTGTGAGGCTGAAGGAATACGATCCCCTAAAAGTACAGCATTAGGTAATGAGGATTGTGAAGCATGGGAAAAAGAGTTTTCCGAACGCTACCCGGTGATCGGAGCGATCCGAGATTGGAGAAGTGCTAACCGATTAGTTAGATTTTTAGAATTAGTGGGACAAAGACAGAACGGGACTAACAGTTTAATTGAGCCGGGACTTCTCCCCTTCAACTTAAAATATTTTGGAGCGACACTAACAGGACGTTGGAGCGGGGATGCCAAGATCAATCTCCAGAACATACCTCGCGGCGAAACTTTCGGAGTTGACGTGCGAAAGATGTTCGTGCCGAGAAATGGTAAGAAATTTATAATAGCAGACTTAGCTCAAATCGAACCCCGTTGTTTAGCATGGACGTGTGGAGATACTCAATTACTTGACTACGTTAAGCAGGGTAAAGACATATATGAAGCTCACGCTTTATCTACAATGGGAGTTAAGCGGGTTACTAAGGCGACGAGACAGCTCGCTAAAATCCGTGTCCTTGGTTTGGGGTACGGATGCGGCCCAAGTAAGTTCGCTAAGATCGCTGAAAATTGGGGCATTGAAATGTCTGAAGCGGAAGCTAGGAGAATTGTTCGTAGCTACCGAAAGGATAATCCAAAGATCATAAATTTCTGGAACCAATGTGAGAAAGATTTTATCGCCAACGTAGGCCAAGACCATAGATATAGATTGCCAAGTGGTAGGTGGATTTCTTATTTTGACGTGTTCAGTCAAGGAGGCAGATTCGAGGGACATCTAAACTACCTCGCTTCCATAACTAGAGGCGACAAACCTAGATCTTTTTATGGGGGTAAGATTTGTGAAAACATTATCCAAGCTACCGCTAGAGATGTTTTTGCAGATTCATATTACAGAATATTGAAAGCCGGATTTAACATAATCTGGACAGTACATGACGAATTTATTGTGGAAGTTGATGAGAACGATAACGATGCAAGACAGGAGATTGAGCGGCTAATGTCGATAACTCCTGAGTGGCTTGAAGGTTGTCCTATCGGAGCCGAAGCAATAGAAGCAAAACAATACACGAAATGATAAACTTACTTAAAAAGTTACGTAACGAAGACGATTCGGATATATGTGCAAATAGGCACAACGGAAACGCCGAAAGTATAAATGCCGACCCTGCCGAAAGTATAAAAACCAGAAGCAGAAGAGAAGTATTTAGGCTAATCAATCAGCACGATGGCATCACCTCAAAGGAGATAGCTAAACAAATGGGTCGCCGACTTAATTGTATCAGCGGCAGAATATCTGAACTCAAAAAACAAGGACTAGTCGAAGTCAGAGGAAGACGCAATGCGTGTGCTGTCCTTCGAGTAGCTGATTGTGAGAACTCAACTAATAACCACGATGCCAAAGAAAAACAAACCGCTGGAGTCAATTAGACCTTGCCCTGAGTCGGGTGAAGGCGTTCACAGTTGGATATTCCATGTCGCTTGCACTTTCTTCCAAGCAGGAGTCAGTGTGGATGACGCGAGAGAATATTGTGAGCTTCATGCCACTCGTGCCTTGCAGCCTAACGAAGTAGAAAACGCTTTTATATCTTTAGAGAATAAGGATGTAATTGGAAGAGCTGTTTGGCCCAAGAAATCAGAATGGTTAATTGAAGTAGCAATTAGGGAGTCTAAAAAAGAGGCTGGAGTTGCGGCGACTATACTTGCCGGGAAATCCAGAGCTACCTCTTTACTACATCCTCTTGGTTGCGGGAGCTGGGATAAGGTTTGCGTTGAATCAACGGACATAATTCTAAAGAAACTCTTCCCTGAAGACCCTTTAATATGTTGCGGTAAGACAACTTGGCAAACTCAGACCAAGCGTTTATCTGAAATTAATCCAACGTACCTAAGTGAATGCCAATTTATCGTACCTAATTCCATGTCATCGGAAACTGGAACGACTCAGGCTGGACAAGTAAGTAACCGAAGTCTGTCTAACACTGGTGATCGGGAATACCTCGTTGTTGAATTCGATGACGGTACTCACGAGGATCATGCCGCACTGCTACAATGCCTAGACGGTTATGAATCATGTCCACTAATGTTAGCCCTAACCTCTGGCAACAAATCACTACACGGATGGTTCGATGTCCGCCATGTTGGGGAAGATAAAGCCAAACTATTCTTCAAAAAAGCATTGAAGTTAGGTGCTGACAAGGCTACTTGGACAAAATCTCAACTAGTTAGGATGCCTAACGGTAGCCGACCAGTTAAAAACAATTCGATGCCAGTTTGGTATCAGAAACAACAAGTCTATTACGCAAACCCATGTTTAAACTAGTAGACTTAGAACATCGTCTGCCTTTACCCGTATGGTATTTCCCTCAAAGTGAGAAATACTTTGTGCAGAACGATATGAGTGAGTACGTGCCGTACAGTAAGACAACTTTAAAACTAATCTTACGCAAATGGGGCATGAGTACACGGGCCGAAGATGGCGAGCCTTTATCTGAAATAGATGAATTGTTTGCGGACGTGTCGTATAACAAGACGGTATCTTTTGCTGGCCAATTAGCCGGGGCAAGAACTGGATGCTATTGGATAAACGGCAAGAGAATTCTGGTAACGCAAAGTCCCAAGATTATACCAGCTAAACCTGACGGGGAGTTTCCTTTGATAACTTCCATCGTAGATCAGTTGTTTAATGGCGGGAACATTGACCAGAGAGGTTACATATACGGATGGCTCAAGAAAGGCCGACAAGCTTTAATCCAAGCAGACCCCCTACCGGGACAAGCTTTGATCTTAGCGGGGCCGAGAAACGCCGGAAAAAACCTATTCCAAGACATAGTCACCGAAGTACTGGGCGGCAGAGCAGAAAAACCCTACCGCTACATGATCGGAAAGACCGAGTTCAATAGCGATCTGTTTGGAGCCGAACATTTGTGCATTGCAGACGAAGTTCCATTCTCAGACATGGCCTCACGTCGAGTGTTCGGATCGAAAATTAAAGATATGTGTGTTAATTCACTGCAAAGTTGTCATGGCAAGCATAAAGAAGCCTTATCCTTGATGCCTTTATGGAGATTAACCATCAGCGTAAATGATGAACCCGAAAATCTAGTCATGTTACCTCCGCTAGACGACTCTATCGCAGATAAATTGATTATGACTAAGGTTGAACGGGCTATTATGCCTATGGCTACTGATACCCCCACTGGACGGAGGAAATTTTGGGATGCCGTATGTGCCGAACTACCTTACTTCGTTAATTTTCTGGATGAATATGAGATACCAGAAGACCAAAAGGATTCTAGATTTGGAATTAAGGCATTCCAGCATCCAGACCTAACCGAAGTACTGCAAGATATGTCGCATGAAATTAGACTACTTGAATTAATGGACACTATTATCGTGCCGAGTTCGGGAAGTTGGAAGGGTACGAAGGAGGAATTGGAAACAGCACTCCTAGAAGACCCAACATACAAGCGACAAGTCGAGAGATTATTGTACTATCCAACTGCTCTCCAGACTTATCTACGTAGATTGGGTAAGACTAGACCAGATCGGGTTCGACATTCTAAGTCAAATAGTAAGCACAAGTGGGAAATCCACTCAAATTAGCTCCAACAGTGCCCCAAGTGCCCCAATATCTAACTTCGACAAAAAAAGTGAAAGTGGAATATAAGGTGGAGAGGCCGTGTGTTTTTTTTCCACAAACCTTGAAACTGAAGCACTTGGGGCACTTTATTAATTTTTAATCATGGACACTAAAATACCAAAACATATAACGGACGAAGAGTTGAGGGACAGAGCCTTGGCTGAATTCGAGGAAAAAGCAGCGAAGAAATTCAACGCTGGAACTAAAGAACACAATCCCAATGGAGACAAAGGGCTTGACAGAATGAGTAAATCGCAGAAATTAGCGGCAGTCAAAGAAGAGGTCATGGATCTTTGGTTTTACGTTACAGCTCTTGAAGTAGAATTACTACGAGAGATTTCTGATGAAGCGGAGAAGTAGGATTAACTACGATATTATGCCAGAATATTCTTTTGACGACGAATATGTGGTCTGGTTCTGGTAAATTTAGAGGTTTTAGGTAGATACACTATTAAGACGTGTAGGTGAGTTTAGGTTGCACTCAGTCATGGCTTCGCCTAATTCCTCTTTTTTATTTCACGAGAGATTTTTTACTCGCGAGAGATTTTTTCGTCGCTCAATTTTCGGTTTCGGGCTAAATCGAGGCACAAAAAAAGCGGCCATTAAGACCGCTTGCATTAGATTACTTAGTTTTTTCAGGAGTTATCCTCAGGTTCAAGTTGTTCGCACATGTTATCTGGAAACTCGTCATTGTCGAAATATCTATCGTCTTCATTTGCCGTGTCAGGTAGAATCACCTCAACTTGATTGCATTCCGCGTCACAGTTTTTGCAATGGCAGTCGTCAAAGGCGTTTACCAGCTCCATACGTTGATGTGTAGCATCCCAGCCGGAATAAGCGTCCCAAACTAAGTCGTTACTCCCACACTTATCACACTTGTATGTTACTTTTTTCACGAGTTGCCCTCCTCAACCATAGGCCAAACCCCGTCAAACTTAAAAGAACCAAGTGCTTTATGGCCCTTGTGGGTTTTTTGTAGATAAGTCACTTTTCCGGCCGTGCCTTTGAAGATGTCCATATCTTTAAGCTCTACAATTGACTGCCGATTTGTCCCGTTGAACTTAGTTTCTATTTTTACGTGAGTTGTTTTCTTTGGAGCTTTCATTTTTATTAATTTTATAGGTTTTAGTTTGAAAGAACTTTTCCCAAGGATTAGCTAGTTTTTCTAACGCCTTTTTACGCGATTGTCTTTTGTGTTTTTTCATTTTCATGTTATCCGATATACATTATATCCGTGTCTCCTTTACCGCCTACAAGACGGACTTTAGCCTTAACGCAACGCCTACACTTTGGCGTGTGTATGCCTAGTTTATGGTGATCTAAAGCAGCTTGTGAGAACTCGCTTTCGTTTTTGTTTTCGCCGCAATAACGGCAATATACTTTATTATTACTCATTAGTTTAGTTTTGATTTTTCACTGTTTATTTTCCGGCATTCAGCTTTCACAACTGGATGCCAAGATTCGTCAATCTCCGTAAATGGAGCATATACTTGCCTAGTTAATTCTTTTAACTGTTCATGACTTAAGATTATGTCTTTTTTCTTAGTCAAATCAATAACTAGGTCGGGTTTCTTAGTTTCTATGTGGTTTCTATACATGGTTTAAATTGTCGGGGATATAATGCCTCCCCGTAGGCCGTGTTATATGATCCCGAACCAACTAGCAAGCACCATTGCCGCAAACCAGATCAGGAATAGGTAGCCTAGGACTACCGTCAATGTCTCTTTTTCTATTTTCTAACCTTTCATCAATTAACCGTTTTCTGTTACCGTGAGCGGGAAAACCTATCACAAAATCACGATTTTTTTTGTGACATATTCCGCAAGTCTCGCAACTTATGGAGTCTTTATATGCAAGCTTGATAACTGGGTCTTCAGGCCAAACCAGTTTTGGCGACTTTGCCGCCGCTGGGCATATTTTAACACGTAACCCGCTTTTAGTTTGGAAGTCTTCAAGTTGAGTTGAGGGTACAGTTAAAACCACTGGCCCAATATTCAACGCTTTTTTTATTTCAGCTTCTTTAAGACTATCCGCTGACAAGTTAATAGTAAAATTCGTCTCACTATTAATTTCGTTTATTATTTTTCTATTTTCTTCCGTTAACGGCTTATGAGTGTAAGTAAAGCCCTTTGCTGAGTCGTTAGCTTTTGCCAGCTCTCGCAATTGGGTTTTATCTATGGCCGAGCCTACGCCGGGAAGATCGCCGACTACAGCCCACCGCCAAAGCTTGTTTACTTTAAACCGTATGCCTCTTATTTGCCTCAGAATGGCCTCAAATGGCGTTTTGACGTTTCGCCAGTGTATTGACACCGGCCCGCTCTCGCCATAGCAACCACGGCCCTTTAAGGGGCAAAAAGGCGGACACGTAACCCGAGCCGCATAAACGGCCGGAATATTACCCAGCTTTTTATTTTGGGAAGATTGAATATAAGTATAAAACATAAAAAAAGGCGGAGGCTTTTACACCCCCGCCATTTAAGCAGTTTTAGAACTTTAACGGTTCGACATTTGCGACCACGTCAAGCACTCGGTGGAGCTTTTGCGTCCTGCTACACATTTCAACGGGGGAAAGCTTTTTGTGTCGCTCTGTCACAGCGTTAAAAAGATTCCATAGTTTGTCCTCAGTTGAATGGACAACCGTTGGCCGCTTATATTCCTCAATTACGTCAAGTACTTGGTTGTTATTGATTGCACCGCCTTTTAGCAGCTCAATTACGGTATCACTCAATTTTTCTTGTGTTAATTCGGTGTT
>CEUX01021578.1_pt1 | contig 18646 bp, 22 predicted proteins | sample 531361 | NCBI WGS metagenome assembly CEUX01 (sample SAMEA2622736, study PRJEB7988) | marine metagenome | isolation source: saline water (ENVO:00002010), including
CTAATGCTGTATGTCCTGAACTAGATCCTAATAGTTTTAATGTCATGGTAATTATTTAAGCCTCTTTATAAATTTCAACTATAGTGTATATACTATCATTACCCGATAAGTTGGTTTTTACACCAAGTCCATTACCACTTTTTACACTCTGTGCATGCTGTTTAATAGCAAAATATGTTTCTGCTCCAATAGTTATTCTATGTGTACCAGTAACAAATGCCGATTCAGTTCCTGATTGAGACATGTATAAAATATTACTTAGGGCAACTCTTGTAGCAGTTCCACTTCCACTACTCGCTACTGTTACTAATTCAGTAAATGTTCTATTTATCGCATAACCAGGACATTTCCATTTAATTAAATAAGTACCAGCTTGTAAAACAAAATGATTATTACTTATACTTACTATCCCATCTGGATCAGCAATTTCATGATTTAAGTCACGCTGATGCCAAGCACCAGCTGTTGCAGATCCTCCTTGAACATTATAAGCTTTTTTATCACATATAATTGCATAACTAGTAAAAGTTTTTGAACTTATTTTTTCAGCTGTAACTGCATTAGCAGCTAGCATATCCGCATCTACTATTCCGTTTGGTAATCCTCCTACAGAGAGTCCTGTAATGGTACCATCTCCACTAATTGCTACTGGCATAGATCGACCTCCTACTTCCTATATTTATACAATGGTCCAAACACTCCCTGAAGGAACTGTGACCGTTTGCGCTGCAGACACTTGCACTGGACCAAAAGTTCCTGCATTTTTCTCTGTAGGAATAGTATAAGAAGACAATATAACTTTATCGTTTAAAAAGAATGCTCTATCTGTACCAGCACCAACTGGAGCAGAAGCAGGTAAATTTGTTAAATTAGCAGCATCACCATAAAAAGCAGCAGCAGTTACAATTCCAGCTTGACTGACAGTTACAGCAGATCCAACTTTAAAATCACCACCAGAAACATTTAATCCTGCTCTGGCAGTAACCATACCAACCGAATCTACGTTGGTTACGTCTTCATATGTTAGAACACCAGTAATATTAACATTTCCACTAGCCTTAAGAGTTTCAACAGTAGTAATGCCACTGAGTATAGGACCACTATCAGTATAGGTTACCGTAGATAACCCACTTCTGTTAGTCGATTTATTTACTCGTATCTCAGATGCCATCTTATATACTTTTTAAGTATTTATATGTCTAGTTAGGAAAAGAATCCTTAATAGCTTTTATACTATTAAAAAAATTACCTGTCTTATCTAATTTACCTTCATTAATATCATCCCAAAGCATATCCAATCTGTCATCAATAGAAGGCATCACAGATGACATCATTACTCTTACATTGAATTTATTAAGTTCTTGAAATTCTTGTGCTTCTAAAGCATCTTTTACAGAAAGATATTCTGATTCCTCTGGTGGTACTACACCTTCCTTCCATTCAATACTATCAAATGTACCAAAATGTTTTTCCCATTTACCATCATAATTTTTTTCAAGCCAACGACTTAACCCATCTTTAATAGCCCATTCTCTTAACTTTTCAGACGAAACCGCACCATTATTATCCATAATAAAAAATTAGTATATTAATTTATTCGAAGAACATTACCCAGTAGTTATGATCATGTCCCGTATCATTAGCATGATCAATACTCATAGATGAACTGCAAGTAAGTAAGATATCAACAGCAGTATTAGCAGCACCTGTTAATCTGGTTCCATCAGCATGAAGTTCACCAGTTACAGTAAATCCTTGGTTCCAATTGTGAGAACCACTACCAGCAGGTGTATTAGCACCACAAGTGTGAATATTACCCCAAGTACCACTACCACCAACTCTGCCCTTTACATCTATGTACACATGTCCATTGGATTGTGCTCTATAACAACCTGACCATCCAAAGATAGCTCTAGTCCATGCTTTTGTGGGTGTTATCCTCCACTCTTTAATAGTTCCACCATTAGCAATAGTTCCTACACTATTAGTTGAATCTGAAAATACTTCTGGACCAGCAGAAGGAGTTGCCCATGTAGGAGCAGCACTAGCACCACCAGATGTTAATACTTGACCTGATGATCCATAAGTAGCACCACCAATTCCAAATTGACCTACAGGACCAATACGAATTCTCTCACCAATATTACCACTATCTTCAGTATATAATCTTAATTGTGATGTAGTTCCAGAAATCGCATCCGCATCTATTTTACCTATTTCATTATTACTTGCTCCCCTAAACTTAAAAACTGGAGTATTACCAGCATTAACAACCTCATACTCTTTTGCAGTTACAATACCCACAAATTCTGCAGCACCAGCAGAAGTAATTGTTCCACCAACACCAGCAGCACCAATTTCAATTCCACCTCTTGCGGTTACAAGACCAACTGAATCTACATTAGTTACATCTTCATATGTTAATACACCACCAACAGAAACATTACCAGTATACGTTCCAGTTGTACCCGAAACTGCTCCTGAGAAAGTTCCAGTTGTACCAGAAATAGCACCACCTGAATAAGAAGCCCCACTTACTGCGCCAGTAAATGTAGCAGCAACTCCAGTTAATCCATTTGGAAAATGAGGAGAACCTGTTCCTGCTCTATTTTTTACACTATCTGATCTAAGGGTAGACATTGTTAAATTATTCTCTATACCAAGTTAATGTTATTTATATAATAAAACTAAGAAACAATATTCCAAACAACTCCATCATCAATGGTTACTGTCACTCCTTCTTCAATATCCAATGTAAAATCTTTATCAATCCATGTTACGGCTGTTGGATGAGTACTTGGAAGAGTTACATCCGACTCAATTGCATTCTTATATGCTTTAATATTATCATTACTTAAAGCACCGCCACCAGAAATACTAATATTAGTCGTTCCACCATCTACAGAGAAAGTATTACCTGCTCCAATAAAATTCAAAATAGTGGAAGCAGAATGTACTACAGTACCTCCAGAATGGATTCCAATAGGAGCACTATCGATAATATCGGAACGGACTTTGGTAAGAGCCATATTACTTATATCTTTACAATCTTATTTATGAAAAACCCTACAGACCAAAAAAATACCGGAGTTTTTTTCCCCGATATTTTGGAATAAAAAGTCGAATTTGCCTGACTAAATTAAGGTTTAGGGAACTTACTCTTTATACTTGTGATACCAACATACCAATCACCAGTAGTTGCAGCTGTACCAAGTTTACCATTTTTCATATCATGATAAAGTAGATCCAATTGATGTACTATTGAAGGATATCCTTCTGAATATCCTCCTGTTATTCCTATTCCTATTCTTCTTGGTTGATAGCATTCATCTTCAATCTTTTGTTGTCTAGCTTGCTCTGTTGCTATAGCAGTATTTGAAATAGGAGTAGCACCACCCCAATCAACTTTAGTTCCTGCTGAACCAATGTCATGATCTTCCGTATAAACAATAATAGGTTTGTTTATATACTCTGGTTTTAATGAATGGATTGCATCCAGTATGTTTATTTTCATGGTTTAAAGATTCTTCTTGTAATGTCTAAGCCAACTAACATATTCACTTCTTTCTCTTACGCCGTTAGCGTTGTTAAATGAAACATTCTGATTCGTTGAGTGTATCTGACCTATCCCCCTAATATAGTATGTAGTACCAGCACTAAAACCAATATCACCACAATTAAATTGTTGAGTAGCGGAGGTTATTCTATATTCATCTCCACCAGCATTACCATTACCCATAGAATGTTGTCCACTAAGGAAGATTATAGCCCTGCCAGCACTAAAATCACTTGCAGTTGCAGACTGAAATCCTATTCCCCAATAGCTTCCTGAACTCCAGTTAGCGTAAATTGTTGTCATTACATGCATAACAAAAATATCATCAGCATGATGTGGAGTAACTGTATGATAGTTTCCATTGTTTATTACAATACAATCTCTATCACCATCAGAATATCCATTATTAAGTCCACTTCCATTTACAGTTACAGTAGAGCCATGCTGATGATTATTGTCATATGCAAGATAATGACTACCAGCAAAACCACTACCCCATTCAGGTGCTGTAGCACCACTGTTCATTTTTAGAACTTGTGCTGCTGTTCCTTTCGCTAGTCTTTGATCGGCACTAGCACCTCTATAAATTATATCTCCTTGTGTTGTAGTTGGTGTTCCAGCAGCACCTTTTGCCATGTATGCCCAAGAAGCATGTGCTGTTCCACCAGATGAAGGAGCATTGCCTGTTGTATTAGCAGTACAAATATAACTAGAAGTTATTGATGTATCAGTATATTCAACAACATCATCTGGAACATAGGCGGTTCCCCCTGCATAGGTTCCCCTCCACACCATTTTTATTTTTCCTAAATCAATAGTCGCCATGTTGTTAAATTGTCGCTATTAAGTTCCCGTTGTTATTTATACTCCAAGCAATACCTGAAGGTCCAAACATTTTATCTTCAAAAGAAGCATAATCAGTTGCGGATATATTATCTAGTCCATTATTTGAATACTTTAACTGTAAATGACTGCCAATTCCAGTGAATCCATAGAATTCTCGACTTGCTAATCCACTTAAGTTTGATCCATCACCACTAAATGATGTGGCAGTTACAACACCACTTGTAGCATCAATTGTTATTCCAGTACCAACTTTAATAGTAGTAGCAACAATAGTAGCAGAAGTTACAACACCAGTAACCGAAAGATTATCAATAGCAACCTGATTAGTAAAGGTTGCTGCAGTTCCAGTGATAATTCTATCAGTAGAAGCAACACCAGTTAAAGTTGATCCATCACCAACAAACTTAATAGCAGTTACAATACCAGTCGAATTGATATTATGAGTGCCATAATTTGATGAGCTACTCAGACCTCCAGTTGTAACTTTAGTAAATGCCATTTATATTACTATTTTTAAATATTTATGCCGATACTTCCATTAGTGTCATCCAACTCATACCCCTCTCATCAGCAGCTGCATCATTATCATTAACAGATCTATTTAAATAAAATGTCCCATTACCAGCAGCATTTTGATAAGTAAATTCTACTGTATAAGTTACGGCACTTGTAGTAGATGGTGAATCTAGATAATTATTAAATCCAAAAGAGTTTGGTGAAGTTGTAGAGTTTACAGTTTTGTCACCAGTATAACCTAATATCAGTGATCTAGTACCTGCTGCAGCTCCTCTTATATAAGTGGTATCCGCACCAATTACTTTTTTTACCCTATAAGCAAAATGATGTGGATCGGCATTACCCTCACCATAACCAAACATATTAACCAATACTTTATTAGTAGCAGCTTGTGGTGTTATTGAACAAGTTATCAAACTAGGTTGCCATGCCTGAAGAAGTGATAATGTCTGGATTGATGTAATTTGATTAGTAACAACTTGAATTATACCACCACCAGAAGCACCAGATGGCATTCCATTTCTTGGAACTATTCTATTGGTTCTTAATTCTGACATTATGCTGATACCTCCATTAATGTAATGTGACCTTTCTGGTCTCCACTAGTACCACCGTACTGTGCTCTTATACGACCACTATTATTACCACTTTCACAAGCCATCTGAACTTTATAAACCAAAGCACTTGTTGATGCTGGTTCATCAAGTTTCATCCAAGTCCATCGATCAACAATACTTGCACTAGTTGATCCTTCAAAGTAATAGGAACAAGCATATGGACTGGTTCCACCACTACCACCTGTACCATTTGGTGTTGCTATTTCAGTGCTATCTCTTAAAACTTTAAAACCACCACTACATTTATTAGTGCTCCTACTCATATGATAGGGTTGATCTATAATAACAAGTATCTTACTTGTGTTAAACCTAGGTGTAATAGTAGCAGTTAATCCAGTGTCTTGAAAAGTTGTTGTGGTGATGGTTACTTCACCACTCTTTTCACCATGAACTACTTGAACCACACCACCTCCTCCAGTTCCAGGAGCACCAGTGGTTGGTATTATTCTATCTACTCTTAATTCAGATGCCATAGTTATGAAGGTTCAGTGGGCCAAGTTACGGATGTTAAATCTAAATCATATTCAGAATTTAACTTAGGGGATGCAGTTGATGGTAAATCACGAAGTGCCTGACGATAAGTACTCCATGCAGATGCTAATGTTAGGTCTGATGATGCTCTCCAATCTGTCAATGCAATTCTTCTATCTCTTTCAATACGCAACAATCTCATTGGTTCAGCAGCATCTAAAGCATTAAGTTTATTAGTTGCTTCAACTTCTGTTGGTTTAGTTTGACTTTCATCCAACCATTCAAGACCAGAATACTCAGTTCCACGAAGAACCCATCCTGCTCCTGGTTTTAATGATTGTAATGCATCTGCTAAATCGTACTTCATAATATCTTTTTCTTGTATTTATGTTGCAACTTCCATTGCGCTGAACATTCCGAAAGTAGAATCCCAATTTGCAACCCATGTATTAGTACCACTACTTGAAGCATATATCTTATATGATATTTGATTTGTTGTATTATGGTCGTGAGGATATCGAAAATTACAATATCCACCATGATACTGATCTGTTCTATGACGGAACATACCTTGGTTACTATCTAATCCAGGAACCTGTGCATACCCACCACCAGCATCAAAATGAATAGTAACATAACAATCTGTAGCACCTGTTGTACTTACTATACAAGCTGACCATTCTACTATAATTATACTAGTAGATGATCTAGGAGTAATAACAACAGGTTCCCATCCGATATCTGCCTTTGTACCACCAGTCTGTGTAACTGTCCTTTGCGTTTTATTTGCTTGATATTGATATTGTAATATTGATCCAGGAGGTGCATCAACTAGATTACCAGAAGAATTTCCCTGAAAAGTGGCTGATCCTAAATTTAAAGTTCCCATAGTTCCTCCTTATATAACAACCCAAGTACCATCAAGAGTCATGGTAGACCCAAGAGTAACTGGACCAGCGTTGAATGCATTAATTGAAGTAGTAATATAATACCCACCAGATCTACCCAAATATGTTGGGAATCCTATAAACCCATCACCAAGATACATTCCAACAAAGGAATTACCAGCACCTACAAGATCAGCACGATTAACATCATGTGTTTGAACACCTACATTTTTAGATGTACTTACACCAGTAGCATTTCCAAAAAATTCACCAGCACTAACACCAGTTAAGTTAGATCCATCACCGTAATATGATACTGTTCCACTATCCGATCCAATACTTTTTCCTGCACCAACTCTTATACCTTCTCTTGCAGTAACAACACCAACTGAATCTACATTAGTAACATCTTCATATGTTAATACACCACCAACATTAACTGCACCAGTAAATGTAGCAGCAACACCAGTTAAATTACGTCCTATTATATCACCAGTATCACCTTGTAAAGTAATATTATTTCCTACAGTAACAGTTGAGACACCAGAAGTTGCTCCATCTACCTGTAATAGAGTGTCTCCACCAGAATTTTTAATATTTACTTTGTCGTCCACACTTGGACTAGAAGGATCTGCCTTCGCTTCAATATTCGTAATACGAAGAGTACTCATCTTTTATAACAATTTCTTTCCTATTATTTAGACTACTACGAGAACTGAGTTTACATGTACATCTATTGTTTTACCAGTACCTACTGTTACAGGACCTACTAATAACCCATTTTTTCCTGTAGGTACAGTGATATTTGTATCGATATTTTGATCTGTTATTAAAGCACCATCTAAAATTGTAACATTACCAACTGCCTGAAGTATTCCTTCTGATGTAGCAGCACCTACAGCTGAAGTTCCAATACCAACCATCTTGGTAGTATTGACACCAACATTAGTTGCCGACCATGTTCCAGCAGCACCTACTCCTCCACCACCACCTTGGAAGTAAACTGTTCCAACACCAGTAACAGCATTAAAATATGCAGTACTAACACCTGGTCCTTTAAAATCTAGTTGTGTTACTCCATAACCAGAAAATCCACCTGTGGTAATACCAAGTTTAGCACTGGTCTGTAAATGTTGTAATTGAACAGTTCCATCAGCAGGAACACCAACAGCTAAGGGAAGAGCAAGTGCAACAATAAAGCAATCATTTCCTGTTCCTGGAGCTGAAGCAAAAGTAATTTGATCTTGATTTATTTGATAAGCTGATTCTGGCTCTTGAATAACACCACCAAGAGAAACGTGGAGAGAGTATGCAGATCCTGGATAATGAGCCGAACCACCTGCTTTCAAATTGAAGGTAACAGCATTCCCATCAAAACCAGATTCAATTGAATCTAATTTTAAATAATTTCCTGCTGTTAGACTTCGACCAAGATATGCCATTATAGGTTTATTTTATATGTATTTATTGTCAATAGTTTATTGCCATACCATGCAATTGAGTTACTTTACTACCATCTGCCTGGTTAGCCCACTCAACTTTATAGCGTATATCAGTACCAGAAGTACAAGTTTTCTCAGCAAGATATATTGTCTTAACACCTGTACTAAATTCAGATGCTGTAGTAGTATAATCAGATGCGCTACTTAAGGCAGTCCAATTAGTACCACCATTACAAGTAAAGGAAACTTTTAAATCAGTTCCAAGAGTTGCTGTACCAGTTGAATCTTTATAAAGCATTACTCCACTAACTTTAGTTCTAGCACTTGATGCTGTATTAGCTTTACTAATTATATTTCCAGTAGCATTTGCTGTTATATTATCCCACTTAACATAAGAACGTCCATTCTGATTAGGAGTATTTGAGTTAGCTAAAGCAAAGTTACGAGTAGTAGCACTACCAGCAGCAGTACCCATACCAAAGAAAATCTTACCAGTTGACATTACATTACTTAAAGTCTTTAAGATGGCACTAGTAGAACCACCACTTCCACTAGTCATTTGATGAATCTCTACCTTATTATCAGACTTTACATAATGGAATCTAACACCATAAGATCCACCACTAGCACCATTTCCAGCATTCCAATAATGTGCCCAGTTAGTACCATTTGTATTAGTACTTATATCCCAGGTCTGTGCTTGGTTAGCAGAATTTCCACTAACAGTTATACCATTCCAAAGAGATGTGTTAATATAACTACTTTGCATGTCTCCATTAAAAACAACATTATAAAGATCAGCAGCTGAATACAATCCATAAGAACCATATTGACTAGAATCAGATTCATTTCTAAATAAATCCTTTGAACCACCAGAATATGTGGGATTTTTACCCCAATCAGTATACCCACCAGTCATAGTAAAATCAGTCCCAGTATATGGTGTTATACCAACCCAAGAAGATGGATACGCGTAGTTATGAGTAGTACCACCCGAATCTACTGCATAATGAATATAAACTTCAATCTCTTTATTCTTATCCAAATCAAACATATAATTTACAACACAAGCACCATATGCTGATGCTTGGTTTGAATTTATTTCTACTGAATCTCCTGTCCAACCATACGTCACACCACTATTGTCACTATTTGAATGGTCATTCATACCCCGCAGGGATGGCTGACCTCTATCTCCAGCAGCACCAAGCCATGTAGTTTCTTCAGTAACAACTACAGTAGCAATATATTCACCAGTAACATCTCTCACTATACTGGTAGAAGCACCTATACCTACATCATTTTCATAAGTATCAACAAAACTATTTGGTAAATTGAAAGCTACTCTATTAGTATCTACAGAATTCTGTAATGCTAAAAGAGAAATATCTTTTCTAATTGATGCTAAATCTACTTCTGTTAAAGCAGCAGATGGAATTGTTCCTGTTATATTAGCAGCAGGTATCAAAGTCAAATTTGCTGCTGATCCATAATAATTTGTAGCACTTATAACACCTACTGCAGTTACAGTAACACCAGTACCTAAAGTTCTTGTCCCTACAATATCTCCCGATAGATTACCAGTAACATTACCTGTCACATCTCCTGTCACATCTCCTGTCACATCGCCTGTTACATTAGAAATAAGATTTGTTGCTGTAACAACACCAGCAATTACATTACCAGATGAACCATCAGACTCATAAAAAGCTACTGCCTCATTAGTCTTTGCAGTTATACTATTAATACCAGATATACTGTTAGGTTTAATTACTGTCATTCTAGTTACTCTCCATTCTGATATTTATTAGACAACCACATAATTACCATCAACACTTAGAACCCCATTAACAGTAACAGGTCCACCCATAATACCATTAAAGTTAGTTCCAATATAGTGATTACCATTCAGTTGATTATCAACTATAATCATTCCATTACCAACATAAAGTCCTTGGAATGAATTACCAGCACCAACTAAATCAACATCAGTTACTGATGATGTATTGATACCAGCAGATTTTGTTGTACTAACACCAGCAGAACTTGATGCCCATGTTCCACCAGCACCTGCTCCACCACCAGCAATAGCAATGTCAATTACATTACCTCTTTGAAGGAATGTATTTCCAGTGCCAACAAAATTTAAAGTTCTTACATTACCAATAGCAGTACTAGAAGACTGAATAGCGACAACAGGATCAGTATCTACTATTGCTATAGCACCAGTTCTTCCATGAAAAGAAGATACATTAGATGTTGATGCTCCAGAGAATCCAATATGTCTTACTTGAATACTCGCACTTGTTCCAGGAGCAGTAGTAAAATCTAAAATATTTTCCGAAAGAGTATATGCTCTTGTTGTAGTATTATCAGATGGATATTGTATAACACCATCTATAGTAACTAATATAGATTCATTACTAGGTGGTATTTTTGATAAGGTAAATGAAGTTTTACTATTATCTCCAGTAAAATTATCAATCTTATTATCACTAACATCATAAGAATGAGTACCACTTGCTAAAACATATCCCCAGAATACATCTGAAGTTGTTGGTGCTGATGAGAATATAATAGTTTCATCTCTATCAATTCCAAATCCACCTGAAGGAGATGTACTATCATGTGGTTGCTGTACAACACCATTAATAGAAATAGTAAGTTGAGCAGCTCTAGTTAATTTAGCTGATGTTCCATCATCAAATGATGCTTTAAATTTTGTATTGTATCCATCAAAAGCAACATTTAATGTATGTGCTGTGCCACCTCCAACTGCTGTTATATTAATTGCCACAGCATTATTTGCATTTGATGCCGACGTAGCAAGTTTAATTGAATTTTCGTCTTCCTTAATAACATAATAAGAAGTATTATTTGCTAACCCACCAATATCCGATCCACCACCATTAGTATACTTTACTTTCTGTCCTGGTAGAAATCTATGTTGATTCTTAGTAATAGTATCATTACTAGTCGAAACAGTACTGGCAGCTGACCCATTAAAAGTAAGTGTATACGTTTTGATATCATCTAACAGCTTAAAGCTATCATTTGCTCCAGTTGTTGGTGGATTACCTAGATATGCCATAGAATTATGTTATTTCCATTATTGTTAAGGCAACATCAAGACTATTATTAGTATCACTCTTTGCCGTAAAACTATCCGTTGTTTCTAAAACAATTTTATTTCCACTCATTACTTCCAATGAAGAACCCTGAGGAATAGGAACGTTCTTCAGAATGTTTATATCATCAGTTGATGCTCTTGTTATTCCAACACCAACGTTAACACTACTACCAGAGGTATTAGCAAGTGTCACTCCAATAACAACTGTTGTCGTAGAAGCAGGAACCACATAAACATTTGATGTAGTCACACCCACGTTTGCTTTTGATTTTAATTTAAAGGTATTTGCCATTTTTTATTTAACCTAGGGCGATTGCCATTGCGACTGGATCTTCACCAGCTCCAACAGAGACTCCATTGATAGTAATATCAGTCAAACTATTTATAGTACCAGCAACAGTTAAAGCTCCACCAACTTGGACATCACCAGTGAAGGTGCTAAATCCAACAAAGGTTGAGAATCCTGCTACATTTACATTATCTAATTCAGTGTGTCCATCTACATCTAGATCTCCATTTGCGTCTATTAGACCAGCAAAAGTAGAGACACCAGTTACATTGACATCATCAACGTATATAATTTTCCATTCTTTAGAGGCACTACCAAGAGCCCAAGTATCATTATCATCTGGGATGATATTAGAATCAATTTCACCACCAAAGACAATATTATCTGTATCAGCATCACCTAAAGTAAGTGTGCCACCCTCAAACATTGTAGTTCCTTTAACAGTAAGGTTTCCACCAACATGCAGGTCACTAATAAAAGTACCTATACCAGTGAATGTAGATAAACCAGATACATTTAAACTAGCAAGTGTAGATACACCAGCAACATTTAGATCATCGAGTTCAGATACACCATCAACATCTAATCTTCCGTTAGCATCTATATTACCAGCGAAAGTAGAAAGTCCAGATACATTAACATGAGTAGCATAAAGACGAGTAACTGTACCAATACCAGTAGAAGCTATAAATCCACCTTCATGAGCTCTTAAAATACTAACAGTATTACCAGCAGTACGAACATCAAATCCAGATGCCCTTACTCTTATATCTCCAGTACCTTGATCCCTGATATAACTGTGGTTAGTATCATGGAATAATTGTAGATCTCCTGTGGTAGTACCACCAATATGGATTGTTTTATTATCTGGAACATAGATATTACCACCAAAGGTAGAGTTACCAGTGAATGTAGATAATCCAGTTACATTAACACTAGCAATGGTAGAGACACCTGCTATGTTTACATCATCTAATTCTGATACACCATCAACATCCAGTCTTCCATTAGCATCTATATCATTAGCAAAGGTTGAGAAACCAGTTATATTTAAATGTCTTGCAGTAATATCTTGTCCTATTGATCCACCGCCACCACCAGTAATTTGAATACCACTAACAAATAAATCATTGTCAATGTAAACATTACTACTAGTAAAAGTAGCAACTCCAACAAAGGTAGAAAGTCCTGATACATTAATATTATCAAGTTCAGAATGACCATTAACATCTAATGCTGTAAGAGTTCCAAGATTAGTTAAGGAAGAATTAACAACATTAGTACCTAAAGTATCATTAGAAAGAACACTAGTTCCATTAATCTTATAGACTTTACCAGTAGCAAGATCAAGATGCTCACTAGACTTTAATGAACTAGCAGAACTTTCCCAAACAAAAGTCTTTTCAAATCCAACAGATCCAATACCAATACCAGCACCATCTAGTGCAGTATCATTTGGAGATGTAGTACCAATACCAATTCTATAATCAGCAAGTTGAATGGTTGAAGAATCAACAGAGAACTGAGTACCATCTACATATAGATCACCTTTAATTCTAACTTCACCAGTATTATCTCCAACTACTGAAGGGTCAATGTATAATGTGGCAGGACCAGAAATAACATTGGTAGTAATACCAACTCCGTCACTACCCGTAGATAATTTGAGTGCTGTTGCGATACCAGAAGCATTGAAAGTATCTACTTCAGTATGACCTGTTACATCTATACCACCATTAGAATCTATAAGACCAGCAAACGTAGATAGTCCAGTTACATTTACACTGGCAAAGGTTGATACACCAGAAACATCTAGATTACTATTAATATCTACCCGATCACTAAAGGTAGCAATCTCGGCAACATTAAGAACATCTAAATTAGTTACTCCATCAACATCTAGAGTACCACTAGCATTAATAGTACCAGCAAATGTACTAACACCTGCTACATTAAGGTCATCAAGTTCACTATGACCATCAACATCTAAACCAACTCCAACTGATAAAGTAGTTCCATTAAAGGTTAAGTTGGCATCATCTTCTAGTTCACCAGAAGCACCAGCAATAACAACTCTATTGTCTGTTAGATCTTCTACCTTAAATGTATTTGCTTTACCCCCACCATTAATATCAACCTCTCCAGTAAAAGTAGAAAGTCCAGATACAATGGCACTTGCGATTGTTGATACACCTGATATGTTTACATCATCTAATTCTGATACACCATCAACATCTAAATTAGAATTAATATCTACAGTAGCACTGAATGTAGCAGTCTCTGCTACATTAAGGACATCTAAATCACTTTGTCCATCTACATCTAGATTACCATTAGCATCTATGTTTCCAGCAAAGGTAGAAACACCTGATACATTTACATCATCAACGTATATACTTCTCCATTCTTTCGCAGCAGATCCTAGATCCCATGTATCATTATCATCAGGAATGATATTAGAATCTACTTCTCCACCGAAAACAATATTATCAGTGTCAGCATCACCAAGAGTTAAAGTACCACCTTCGAATTTGGTTGTCCCTTTAACTGTTAGGTCTCCTCCAACATGCAGGTCACTAATAAAAGTACCTACACCAGTAAAGGTAGATAGTCCAGTAACAGAAAGGTTACGAGTAACAGTAAGATCTTGGAATGAAAAATCATCTCCAGGTGTAGGAGCACCTGTGTTACCAATATATCTGTAACCTACAATATAAACATTACTTGAAGTAACTGTAGTTGGAACTTCAGTATCATTAAAGTTTAGAACACCAGCAGAATAATCAAAGAACCATCCATCATTATTACCCGATCCAGATGCAGATAATTTTTTAGCATTATTAGTGGCATCATCATAAAATACTTGAATAATATAATCATTACCAAATTGAGTATCAATCCAGTTAGTTAATCTAGCAGAAGAAGTATTATTATAAGTTGTATAAGCAATAAAAGCACGATTATTCGCAACCGTACTATCTACAGTCATTCTTAATGCACTAGCTGGTAGATATACTTTTACTTGGCTAGTATCAGATCCAGGAGGAGTTGTAGGTATTAAATCACTTTCAGTCCAAACTGAAGTATCAGCAATAATCAGAGGAGATGGAATTTCTTCAGCAAATCCTGCCTTTGGTGTTAAAGATCCCTGTAAACCAGTAGCATCGGTAGCATTACCTGTCTTGGTTTTAGTATAACCAATTTTCTTTAATAGAAAATCAACCTTTTGTTCTTGGGATATCGCCACTTAGTTTACCTCTCTTTTTTATGTAGCTGCGATTGATAAAGCACTAATAGCATCACCACTATCCATTTTAATTCTCACCAGTATTCTGTTATTAGAATCATTAGTAGATGATTCTGTACCAAATACACACTTAAATGTTCCACTGGTACCACCCATAGCACCAGCATCAGAACATCCAGGATTAGCATTATTAGGAACACCTGAACCAGAATATGCCGCAAACATATTTGCCCATCCATTAGTGTTCGATAATCCAGTAGTCCATGAAGAGTTATCAGGCATATTCACCCAACAACCACCATAAGTTCCTGCCACAACAATATTAAATTCCGAAACAGTAGATCTAATAAACTGGAAAGTAAAGTATTGTGCGTCACTATTACTTCTTCCAGAAAGATCTGGACCGGCAGGAGCCCATCCAGTAGAATAGTTCTCTCTGTCGTGTCTTAAATCAGCACCTCTTACAATTGATTCATAAGCAGCAAGTGTTACATTACCACCACCAGTCCAAGTATAATTAGCACCACTATAACTTGGAGTATCATTTAAAGATAATGAAGGAACTCTAGTAGCATTACCAGATCCAGTTCCAAGAGAACCAGTAATACCTATGTTATCTTCATCCACTTCATTAGTTTTTGCTGTAGTACCCATAATATTAACTCCATCAGTATAAGTTACTCTTTCGTTTTGATCATTTCCATATGGAGTCCAACAATCCCATCTATGGAAATGATTAGTTGTAATAGTGGCATGAATATCTCTTGGAACATGAGTTGCTGTACAAGTTGCCGCAGTTCCTACACCAAAATTCCTTTGTGGAGGAATAGTTCCTTGTGTTCCTGAAACAAATAACTCATCAAAGAGTTTATATTGATCGGGACGGGTAAACCCAGTAGTCTGTGACTCAGCCCAGAGAACTCTATTATGAGTCCAGTAATACATGTCACCAGTAACATTTTCTACTGATATCTGATAACTAAATGCATTTCCTGCTGCTTGAGTATAGTGAGGAATGCCAGAAGAATATGCCAATGTTGGTGATGAAGGTATAGTAACACTACCAAACGTCATATCAGGAACACCTACAGTGCTTGGATCCTCATACCAGAATGCTTCAGCAGTTGTTTTACCAGCATGTGTAATATATGCTTTATTATATCCATCTGGTGATGGTGAATTAAGAAATTCAACATCAAAAACTTCATAGAATAATGATGTTATTCCAGTATTTCTAGCAGAATCTGAAGCATCAGTATTGTTAGTAATCCTAATTGTATCTGACGTTACATCAGAGTTAAGTCCAGCAGCATATAATCCAAAGGATGTATTGAATGTTGTAGTACCTACACCAACAGCATTTACATATCCAGTAAGAGTTCCACTATCTCCTGGACCATAATCTGTTAATGTACCACTACTTATTGTACTGTCTGTATTTCTTAAGTATGCAGTTCCTGCTGATGGAGCAGCACCACCTGTATTATTTGTCGGAGTAAATCCAGCACAAAGAACTGCTTGTCCACTATAAGTACCACCATAATTAACTTCTATGGTAAGAGGTACACTATCAAGAGTATCAGGTGTTGTTGGTACTAATTTACCTAAAATATAATTTATTTCTTCTACATGATCTTTTGTTTTATCATCAACAGCAGGTGAACCCATTGCTCCTGCTCTAAAACTTCCTACAGTAGGAGTACCAACAATCTGATCTCCATGATAGGTTGTAGCACTTACAACTCCAGTATATTGTATCTCGTCTTTTCCATATTGCTCTTGCCAAGGAGTCAATAATGTAACTGTGGTACCTATACCAACTCCAACAGTATCTTGTTCTGTATATAAATTTCCATCATAAGTATTAAGAGCTAATTCTCCTTTAGCCAAATCAGTTAGTGCCGGTCTTTTATTCGCTACGGCAGATCGTTTTAATCTAAATGGTGTAGCCATCTAAGGTCTATTCGGTATTTACCAGAAGAAACAGTATATACTGTCTATGTTTTATTTATTCATCTAAAATTATCTTGAATTTTGTTATACCTTTTTATACAAAAAAACTCCTGTGAAAGATACCAATCTTCCCAAGGAGTATGTGCTTTATCTTGGTTACAAGATTCGCAACAACATACCATATTTTCAGGAATATCCAAACCACCTTTTGATCTGGCAAGGACATGATCTATTGTGATACTCTCATCAGATCCACAATAGGCACATTCATAATCCCATTTTTCTTTTATCTTTTCCCTCCATAATCTCCTCGCTTCTGATGAACTAGTTGTGTGAAGATTGAAAACATAAGCCTTAGGAGAAGATAAGATTTCCAAATTAATTGGTAGTAACTTATCTTTATTTAGAGTTCCTTCAACTGTGATAGTATATACTTGTATGCTTCTACAATATCGCCTTCATCTTTTCTAAAAAGATCCTTATCAAACCTTTCTTTTGTTCCTTGGTGTAGACTTCCACCTTTCCAGAGTCGCATTCCGTCAGGTGATAGTTCATCAGCCAAGAGTAAATTTTTGTAAGAATCATAACCAAACTCCAATTTAAAATCAACAAGTGTAAGACCAATCTCTTCAAAGATTCCTCTTAGGATAACATTAATTGCTCTTGCATGAAATGATAATGGTCTTATCTCATTACCATAACCCATTAAATTAATACGATCTTCTGTAAGTAAAGGATCATCTTTCTCATCATCCTTTAAATAAAACTCAACTAATGGTTCCTTAAGTAATGTACCTTCCTTTAATGTTGTTTGTCTTACTATAGATCCAGTAGTAATATTTCTTACAACTACTTCTATTGGGATAATATCAACCTGCTTACAACACATAGAATTATGTGTAGGCATACTAATGTAATGAGTTTGAATTCCTGCTTCTTCTAATTTTTGAAAAAGAAACTCAGAAATTTCACAGCAAACTTGTCCTTTACCTTCAGGGAAATCTACCTTCCTGCCATTACCAGCAGTTACTTTATCTTCATATTGTATAAGAACCTCATCAGGTTCACTGGTAGCAAAGACAGTCTTTACCTTTCCAGATATAAAAGTTTCTTTCACATTACCTCCACGAAAAACTTAATGTAACTCTAGGTTCTTTTATGATGGGTGTATGATAAACACCCTTTTTAATTATAATACCATCACCAGGACTTAAATTTACAGTAGTAGATTCTGTAGTATTATTATCTAATTTATAACTCACATTACCAATTGCCTGAATTAATAATACATCCATAGGATCCATATGTCTTCCAAAGGTTGGACTATTACTACCAAGAGATGCATAAACATGAAGTACTTTAGTCTTCATCTCTTCATTAACTCTCTCAAAAGATGTTTTTAAAGTTCCAGGCAAATAAAAATTATGAAGAACAAATGTTGGTGCTTGTCTCTTCTCAATTAAGAAGTTATATGATCTATTCTTAAATTCATGATCAATCTTACTAATTACATCTTCCCAAGAAACATCCTGACAATAATTAAACTTGTCTTCCAAATATTCATAATCAAGTTTATTCATTACTATAGTAAAATCTATGCTTCATATTTTTTAATACTCTGCTCCCATTCCTTCATGCTGCTCTGACAATCAGGTGGTTCAGGATCTTTATATCCTTTCATCTTCTTCCATT
>CEUX01010724.1_pt1 | contig 18549 bp, 28 predicted proteins | sample 531361 | NCBI WGS metagenome assembly CEUX01 (sample SAMEA2622736, study PRJEB7988) | marine metagenome | isolation source: saline water (ENVO:00002010), including
ATTTGGATTTGCCATTTTTTACTCCTATTTTTATTTAAAATATTATTCCAAAGGCTATTGCTTTACCTGCCGAAATACCACCTGCACTTGCGTCTGCCCATTTGACACCTGTATCTTCACTGCTATCAGCAGTTAATATTTGGTCATTACTACCTACTGCTAACATTCGTGGATTTCCACTTCCGTCACCAATTAGTATATGACCTTTAGTAGTCATATCAACAGATGTAATTGCTGATGTACCATTACCTATTAAAACACCATTTGCAGTTAATGTTGATGCTCCTGTACCACCATGTGCTACTGCAACATCAGTTGCTTCCCAAGTACCTGTAGCAATAGTTCCAAGCCCTGTTATATTAGATTGATTAGCAACTGCAACTAACCCTGCATTTGTTAAAGTGGCAGTACTACCCATAGTTAAAGTACCATGAATAGTTACACTTGAACTAGCAACTGTAGAATTAGGTGTTACTGTCATGTGTGTTGCATAAGAACCGCCTATAAAACTATCGTAAGTTAAAGTACCACCATCAGCTACACTAACTCGCCATTTATCTGCCGCATCTTCACCTGCATCAGCAAACCAATATTGAGTCATAGCCGAACCACTAGCCCCTTGAATTGTAATATCTTGTACCCATTCGGGTATATTAGAACCGCCCATTTGTAAAAATGTATTATCGGCACCTTTTGCTAATCTTGATAATTGTGTACTTGAACTTGCATAAGCTATATCGCCTGTGGCTTGTGATTCAAACACATGAAGCCCTACACCTTCAAATTCTGATTGTGTTAATTCTGTTCCTACTGAACCATGTTTTAATTCATTTGCCATTTTATACCTACTTTAATTTCCTAATCCTCTTGTTTCGCCATCTGATAATATTTTTGTTACATGAGAGCTAGTTATTGCATTTACATTTGTTATATTATGCGTTGTTCCACTCATACCGCCAATATTACTGAATGCACCATGTTTTGCTACTTCTGCGTCAATATCTATTGGTCCATCACCCGCACCTACTCGCCTACTTGCCATCATTGCTAATGCCGCACGATATTCTGATTGTGCTTGTCCACTATGCAAACTTGGAAATGCTGCCATCATTGCTCCCATACTAACACCTGCACTACCACCACCGCCACCAAAACCACCGCCACCGCCTAATGACATTCCACCAAATCCTAGTGAACTATTTAAATCATCAACAACTTTTTTTTGTTTTGTAGTAACTTCAATTGCTTTTACTTGTGCTTCAGTCATTTCTTCTAACATTTCTGTAGCATTATGTTGTGATTCTATAGCTTGTTCATATCCTTCACCTTGTGCAATTATTGCATCATTTTGTGCATTTGTTACTTCAGTTAATTTATCATATACAGGAATTATTTCCATAATTTCTAATTTCAATTCGGGTATTCTAGGAATTAATTTAAACCCTAAAGCACCTGCCACAAAATTGATTGCATCTATCATGTGGTTTATATTTCTAACAAACATATTTACAAAATTTTCTACTTGCACACCAATCTTTTCTATTAAGAAATTTCCGAATTCTTTAAATTTATTTATAACTATTTGTAACGAATTTTCTGTAGTTGCAAACCAAACTCCTGCAGTAATTAAAGCCCCAATCACCATACTCATACCACCTGTTGCCGCACTCATTGCACCACCCATCATCAACAGAGCGGTTCTTACTGCATTAATACCAATAACAACTGCCACAAAAGCAGTAGGTAAATTAATTGACATAAATTCTGAAACTGTTTTTACAATTCCCATAAATTTTTGTAATCCTATTATTATTGATGATAGTGCAGGTGCCAAATCACTTGCCATATTTATACTTACTGCTTGTATTTGTGTTTTTAATGCAAACATTTGGTCAGTTAAAAGTGCCGCTTGATCTGCTTGTTCTTGTGTCATTCTCGAATTTTCTGTAGCTTCAGTTACCATATCTTTTAATGCTCCTGTGCCACCTGCGATCATAGGTATAACTGATGTACCCATTCTGTTACCAAACACTGCCATTGCCGCATCAACTTGTTCGGTTTCATTTGTCATATCAGCTAGTGTAGATAATATTTTCAAAAATTGTTCTTCACTACTCAAGCCTTCTAAATCAGTTAAAGAAATTCCTAATTTTTCAAATGCTTCTACACCAATCATAGTGCCATCTCTTGCTTCATTCATTGTTATAGTTTGTCGTCTTAGCATATTTTCAACATCTTTTAAACTATTCCCCGACAAACTAGCTACATATCCTAATCTGTCTAATGCTTCAACGGACATTCCTGTTCTTAATGCCATTTTATGTAATTCATCACCTGTTTTCATAAAACTTGTAACAGAACCTGCAAATGTACCTGCAATTACACCACCAAGAATTGCATAAGATTTACCTAATGTACCTAATGTACCTCTTATATTACTTCCCGATTTTGCAATTTTGTCAGATGCTTTATCATCAGCAGTCAACAATACTTTTAAATCACCTACATTTGCCATTAATTATTTTCCTCATCTAATGCTTCTTGTAATTTTTTCATAAATTTTACTTCTTCTTGTGTCATTTTACTTGCATCATCATTGAATTGCCTTTTAACATTTTGTGCCATTCTATAATCTAAAATACCGAAAACAAGTTTAGGGTCTTGCTCTAATGCTTCTTTCGGAGTGCAGTTAAATGATTCACAAATTATACTTATCATCGACTCGGAAGGTTGTTTTGTACTTCCGCCGAAGGTGTGTTCAGCGAGTCGTTTGATTCGTTTTTTTGTTCACTAGGTGTTTCGCCTGTTGAAACTGTTACCAAATACATTAATTCTTCAGTATTTATATTTTTAAATACTTCGGGATTTTTATAAGGTTTTGCTAAAGGCTCACCTGTCATATCTGTCCAATTCCAATCCACTATTTTATTTGATAATGATATACAAATAGCTTCAAAAGATTTATTAGCATTTGTTGTATCTTCACTTAAATTTGCTACATTAAGTAATGCTATACTTTCACCCATTGTTACAATAGGAATTATTTCAATGTATTCCCCTTCATGTACTTTGTATGGTTCCCCTTTATTGACTACTTTACCGTCTTGAATGTGTTGTCCAACATGAACAACACAATCAGACGAGTCAATTTTCTTAGGGGGTATTTTAAACTTTTTTTTATTAGTCATAGTTGCCTACCTTACCTTTTTAATTATTAACTAACTGCTCTTGTTAAAGCTCCACTTACTTGAAAATCAGCAGTATATGATGTTGCTCCGCCGACTTCTGAAGATATGCTATAACTAGAAACAAATGCTGAACCACTATATACAGGGGCATTTGTTCCTGCCGCTGCTCCTGTGGTTTCAAAAGTTGCAGTTGCTGCCCCGCTACCTATTCTTGTAAATATTGTTGCATCACCTTGCGATGCCGCAGGGTCAAAAGAACCCGCTACAGAATAAGTAGAATTTGGTAATCCTTCAACAAATGTTGCCGCAGAATCACCAAAGGCAGTTACCTCAACAATATTAACATCAGTGGTCTGTGAGATAGAATTTAATTCATCTTCTATTGCCACCGAGTTAAATGAAAAATCTGCTGATTTACCCGCTTGTCTTGCCATAAGTTACTCCTATTTTTGAATAAATAAATAAATTTTAATAAACATATTATGTACCACTATCTACACCAAATGTTACTACACAATTAAAATTAGTTAATCCACTATATTGTGTTACATTAATTTGTAAATATCGATTACAAGCATCTGTTGTGCTTACTGTCTGTGTTGATACCCCACTTATTTGAGAAAAAGCAACAAAATCAGCATACCCACTTCCGCTTGATGCTGAGTCTTGTATTTTAATAGTAGCAGTACCACTGCCACTTACTGCCGTTACTCTTAATGTTGCCCTTTTAGTAGTACCCGCAGATAAACTACCTACTATTGATGTGCTTCCTGTATCTACTCTTGAAGCAGTTACTGCCCCTGTTGCCGATAAAGCAGTTGAACCCGCAGTATATAAAACTGCATGACGACCAAAGTTACTACTACCTTGACCACTTACATTTAAAGCAGTTGCTCCGTCAACAGGATTGTCAATTGTCCTACTTGTTAAATTAGTTTGAAAATGATACCCAATATTACCAATTGTCATTCCACTTGGTGTATAAAATATTTCACTAGTACCTGTCAAAGCATCATTGATTATTTCATCTGATTCATTATCTGTAGGACTGAAAAAAGCATTCATATCAAATGTTGGGTTTGCTTTTCCTTCTACAAAAGTTGCTCCTGTATCACCAAATGTAGTCACTTCGGGCAAATTAACATCAACCCCTATATTGAAAGAATTTGCATATCCTTCTACTGCATGAGTATCAATGTATATATCTGTACTTTTTCCACTTAATCTTGCCATATATTATTCCTTCTTTTTTCTTGGTTTTCTAATTTCTTTCAAAAATTTATTTGCAATTAAAGAATCTATATCATATCCATTATCTATATCAGCTTGACCAAGTACAACCACATCACCTTTTTCAACAACTGTTTTCCCAAAATCAAATTTCAACCTACCTTGTAATACTTCATAATATTTATCTTTTCTTTTTTCTGTCATAATTACTCCTAATCTACCATTACTTGAAAATCAACTTTTGCCCCAATAAATGGGGTACCATTAAACTCTAAGCCACCATAATCTCTATATCCTATAACCATAATATCAGAGCCATGTGTACTTAAGGTTGATGATTCTATATATGCGGGTATTGAACCACTACCTGTTGGCTCCAATAAATCATCTAATGTATCTTGTACTTCATCTAAATTCCCACCTCTTGCAACTAATATTGTAACTTCGAAATCATGTGTCATACCACTTGTAAAAGTATCATTATAACTCCCTGCATTTGGTTTTACCCAACAAGCAGGTAATTCTTGTATTTGGTCGGGAACAGTATCGTATACCCTTAGATTGTTAATATTATCTAAAGAAGTTTGAACTGCATCTCTAATCCCTTTTAAACTCATTTTTTCTTGTATTCCTTTTCTATTTCTTTACCTAGTGATCTATTCATATTATTTAATTTTGTTAAAACAGTATCAACTGCAGGTCTTAAAAACGGAATCACACCCGAAGCCCTAGGTTTATAACCACTAAATTCTAATATTGGGGCATAGAAAACTGCACTACTTACAGTTGCCGTCATAGGATTTCTGTTTGTTTGCACTTCAGCGGTCCAACTACCTTGTAAAAACCCTGTATCTACAGGTGAATTTTCTTTTGCTTCATTTGCAACACTTCTTGAAAAAAAATCTAAATATTTGGCTACAGGCTCCTTTACTCTTGATGTATCATTAAACTTTTTTTCAAGTTCTTTATCGCCTGTTATTTTTGCTTTTATCTTTATAGTCATGTGATACGCATTCTTTTAAATTTCATTAATAATCTTTGTACATCACCATCTAAATTTGTTGATACTTCAAATGAACTCATTTCGGGTGCTCCTATAGAAGTAGCATAGGCAGTTTGCCATCTTTTTGAAATTCTACCTGCTTGTAAATAACAAGCATTAACTATTTCTTGCGGATATTGATATACATAAATACTAGCCCCTGTACTATGTGAAGCCCCTGTTGTTCCATTCATAGCCCTTTGCACTGTTATTGTGTTGCTTGATATTCCTGTAATATACATTTGTTCACTATCAATTAATATTGTTTCACCAATATTTAAACTTGAACCTGCCGTTGCAGTGAATGTAGTATCACTTGCACTAAAACTTCCATCATTAGTTGTTGTTGCTTCCGTATATGGTGTATTAGAATTCCCATTTCCATAACCAAATAATCCTGCTATTTGAACACCTCTTTTAATACCACTAGCAAATGAACCTGCGGTAGTATTATCAGCTAATTCAATAAATTCTTTAGGATATACTGTATCACCTAGTGGGAATAATTCATAATCAGTTGATGCCCATGTTTTGTCTGTACTTCTATCATCTTTTAAAGTAGTGAAAGTTGTTATAGATAATAAATCATCAGTTAAAAATAATCTGTTACCCGAACCACGATATTGTTTTGTTTCTGATGTAACATAAAAATATCTGTTACAAAAAGAATCAATAGACCTAGAAGCCATTTCAAGTGATTGTAATAAAGAAGTATCATCATTAGTTCCACTTATTCCTAATTGGGTTTTAAGTGTAGTTAAATTTCCATAACTGTTTCCGTCTTTTCTCATTGACTACTCCTATAATCACCAATTGGGCAATTTAAAACCCCTTGTTCATTTTCATCAAGTGGGGCTTGACCACAATTTGGACAAGCCACCACTTTTCTTTGACTTTCTTCTTGTTGTAACTCTATATTAGCTTTTTTAATTTCAAGTAAGTCATTCCAAGGCATATTACATTTCCCTTACAAGAACTGTAACTATACACCCTTTTGCATTACCTAAATTAGATACGACTAAATCGTAACTACCTTCCTCTATAAATACAGGGAAATATGTACTTAAAGCGGGTACTACATAAGTATGTGTACTGTTTGAAAGGTTTGCCCCTGTGCCTGTTAAAATGTCAACTGAATTACTGTCATTCATTACAACATCATAATTGTCACTTGGAGTTGTGCTACTAGGTGAATAATGTACTGATATTATTTCGCCTTGTACCATTGGTATAGCATCAACATCAACATCACCACTTGCATCACTTGTGCAGGTCATTTGATATTTTACTACACCACCTACTTTGCTCGTTACTGTGCTTATACTTCCTGCCATTAGTCACCTACCTTTTTTGGTCGCCCTGCTTTTTTCTTTGTTGTAGTTTCTGCTTTTACTTTAGGTTTTGTAGCTTTGGTTCCTTTAGGTTTTTTTGTTCTATTAGAACCTATGCCATTTTCCACCCAAGTTCCTGCACGACTACTTCCAAATTTTCCATTAAATTCTGCCATACTTACCTACCTATTTGGATACATCTTATCCAATCAATAGTACAAGTGTTAGCCGTAGCTTCACCTGTTAAGAAATGAACAGATACTCTCATTTGGGTAGCAGGTATGTTTGTTGTGCTTGTTGCAACAGATGTGCCGTCTACAAAAAATTCAACTGTAGTGCCGTCCCAATAAAATTCCAATTCAATTTCTGTGGCATCAGCAAGAGTGCCAACAGAGTCTGATTGTGTTTCTGTTGAACTTGCTTCTGTTACTGCTGATAAACTAGCAGAACCATCAACTGATTCGAAATAAATTGCATCTGCAACTCCACCCAATAATGTAGTGTCAGTAACTGCTAACCCAATAAATAAATCTGTTTGGTCTGCATCATTAATAGCAAGTTTTGTACCAAAATACAAATCTTGGTCTGATGTAGTTTCAAAAGATTCACCATTCAATTGATAGTTACCACCATCATCTTCATTACCTGCAGTAGTTATTATTGCCTTACCACCACTTGCATCTGTTGAAGCAAAAGTAGTTGTTCCACTTCCTGCTTCCACTACTGTGGTTGACCAAGCCAATGGGTCACCTGTTGTGTCATCTACAGGAAAATTTACAAAATCTTCATGATAGGAAACAACATTTTCCCCTACTGCTCTTAATATTCTTTTTTGGTGTGTACTCCATTCACACACCGCACCTTTAATTCTTCTTCCATGTACTTGTGGCATCGATATTACTCCTTATTATGAATATCGCATTTTACAGCGATGCCTTTATTAATTTGTGCCTTTTTAATTTGTTTGTGCCTTATAGGGTTAGATATGGCCTTAGATTCTAAACAACAATAATCCGTAGGAGGTTTATTTGAATGTATATTATCAACCTTATCTTTATGTACTAAAGCCATATCATTGGACCCTTAATTTTTAGCTTTTATAATAAACTTTACTACCCGAAGTTGCGGCACCTGCCAATTCTTTAGCAGGGTATTTTGCCCCATATCTTAATAGTATTAAAGTTATATTATCTGTTCCACTATTACCTGCTTCAGCGGCAGTACCTCTGATATGTGTAAACCCATTATCTGTATCAAGGTCTTCTGCATTAATTTCAATATATGCAAAATCGCCGTCAGCATCTAAAGGTGCATCTGTATCATAGTTTCCGCCACTTGCTGAAGTGGTTAAATCTTTAGCTGAAGTGCCGCTTGAATCTGTGGCTTGTTGAATTTTAAGTGTGTCAACATCATCACCACTATCCCAAGTACCAACCTCTGCATACAAAGTTGCCTTTGCAAAGTTTTTCATTGATACCCAAGAAGTGTTTACTGAAGTTCCACCAATGTCAGCAGTTTCTGCTAAAGTGATTATTCCGTTTTCAGAAAAAAATCCGTTCATAATTTACTCCTTAACTTCTTGTAGCTAATGCTACGAATGGACTTATAGTATTACTTCCGTGTTGCGGGGTAATTGCTGAGTCTAACCAAGGGGCACCATCTAGTCTTTCAGTAAATCGCCATACAGTTTCGCCGTTTGCGAATCTATAGTGATCTGAAGAAGCTATAGTAATACCTTGTCTGTCACCAATTACATAGTAACTCAAGTCTGCATAATAAATGTCCCCAACTGTACCAAGTGTTTGTGCATGTTCAGTAAAGAATATTGGTCGCCCAAATATGCTCATTGGAACTTCAGCACTTGCATTGTTCACAAATATAGCTGAACCACCTGTACCAACATTAAGAGCCATAGTCATAAGCTGTGGCATAACATCGGGGTGAGCAATCCAAACTGCATTTTTATGTGAACTTGGTATCATTCTTGAATACATTTTCACAAGGTTTTCATAAACTATTGTTGTTGCCGCTTGTCCTGTTTCTTTTGCAACAGAAATTAGTGCATCTGCATTTTTGATTCCAAGCGGTTCACCTGCTCCATCACCATTGATAAAAGCATTTTCTTCGTAGAATCTAATTGCATCACCAAACATTCCTGTAAGTAAAGATTCAAGTGCAATAGCTGAATCTTGTGCTAATTCATTACTTGCTTGTGTATATCCTGTTAATTTTTTAGCAACTAATTGGAATTGTGCAAAGTCGGGTTCACTAGCTGTGTAGCTACCACTTTCTTCAACCCAATATCCAACCACTCCACCAAAAACAGAACTTGCATGGGAAGTATCTTTAACTCTAGGAAGTTTGATTGTATTACTTGCCATAGGAATTGTTTTTGCTCTTGGTCGTATAATTGCTTCTTCCAAAGGTATTCTTAACAACTCTGCTTGGAATTCTTCGGGTACTAGGAATCCGCCTGTTTCACCACTTGCTTCACCTAATGCCTTTAATCTAACATCATTATTTTTACCTTTATTTTTATCATCAATAGCTTTTATATATTCACCGAAAGATTTAAAATTATTTTCATTTTCTTTTTGTGTATTTTCTGCTATTGGTAATCTCTGTTCGGGTATTCTAGCTTTAAGTTGTTTGTCGATTTCTTCAGTAATTACATTTTGTGCATACTTTTCGACTTCAGCTTGTTGCTCTTTGAAATCCTTTTCAGAGATCGGCTCAACTCGTATTTCATCGTCTGCCATTTTTACACCTCATTATTTTTTTTATTTTGTAAATTTTTAAAAGCATTAGCAACTATTTCTTCAGTATTAATAGATGAATATTCAACATCATCAATTTTATTTTTCTGATTAATAATTTCTACTGCTTTCATTAGTTTTGCTTTTTCTTTATCTGTAAGCATAACAGTGTAGTTTGTAGAACCTTTTCCATGTTCATCACCATATCCATCGGGGTCATCAGTAGTTAGTTCATCATATTCTTCATGGGTATTACATGGCATATACAAAGTATTTCCATCTTCATCTTCCATTGTATGACTTCCTACACAACCAATTTCTTCAGCTCTTGCTTCAGCTTCTTCTTCGGTTGTAAATTGATCTGCTACATCTACAGGGGCTTTTTCATCTAAAATTTCTTTTGCAATTTCTTCTGCTATAACATCTATTCCTTTACTTCGCATTTCAACTAGTGCTTCACGATTGCTAGGAACTGATACTTGGGAAATTTCTAATAATTCAACATCTGTGTATGTCCGTTTGGGGTCATAACCATTTTGAGTAGTTCCGCCTTCAACATAATCTTTAGACATAAAACCAACAGAGAATGCCGCTTGACCTCTTTTTGCTAACTCGTAGCCCCAATCGGCTTCGGCATTACCTTTATTAATATAATATTTGGCAGTACCTTCAAGACCATTGTCTGTAACTTTTAAATCAACCCATTCACCAAGTTGCTTGGTTAAATCGTTATAATCATGTGATGAAAGTAGTACAGGGTGTTTCATAAATTCACCAATAGTATTTCCCCATGCTTTAGATAAAATGACTTCGCCATCTCTGTCTATAGCTTCAGTAGATACTACTGCTTTTATATAACCTTGTTCACCTTCTACTTCTTTTGTTTCGGCTCTATAACTTTTATAAATTTTTTTACCGAAAGGCATATTTTACCTCATCTGTTTGGTCTCTTTTTAAACAAAAAAAGACCTAGAATTTAAAGGTCGGTTTTCTTTAAATTTCGGTCTATATAACTCACGATTGGCATTGGTTTAATAACTCTAGCCATATTTAATTTCTATTATTATGGCACAGAGTTTATTATTTTGTCAATTGTTTTTTCTTTTTTGTATTATATTCTACTTTAGCAAAAGCAAAATCTTGTTGATTGTTTTTAATTGCAGTATCAAAATATTTTATTGCTTGATCTTGATGTGTAGTAATAATATCTTTTAATATTTGCTTTTTCCAATTTCTATAATTAGGTAACATTTTTAATTCCTTTTAAAGTTATGGGGGGTATTTCTACCCCCCCTGTTTATTATTTATAACTGTAGTATGTCGTCTAAAGTAATTCCGCCCCGTGCTTCACATTCTTTGCTGAATATTACTTGGCGAACATTTTTTATTGCTCGTTGAAGAACAAAGTCAACTCTGTTTAATCTGTTTTGGACTTTCGATAATTCTTCTAAATCCATTTGTATAATTTCGGTTAGTGTAGGTATTTCATTCATTTTTAACTCCTTTTAAGTTAATTAATTTAATTTATATATATATTATAAGTTATACATTAAAGAATGTAAAGTATAATATACTATATATTTAACAAAATTAAAGGAATTTATTGTATTTTAGCACTTTTTTCTTTATTATTACTGAATTTAATCTCAACTTTACACCTATTACAGTATAAATTAACAGTTCCTAACACTTTTTTGCCTAATAGTTTAGAACATTGAGGACATCTAGCTTCACTTAATGGGTAAGAATAATTATCTTTGCTAACTATATCTAAATCGTTTGCTGATAACTGTGCATTTTCTTCTTGGTCTAGTATTTGATTTATAGTATCAAAATCAAGAACATCTGTCATAGTACATCTGCAATTAATATTTTCTTCGGGCAAACTGCCTTGAGCAGGGGCTAACATAGAATCACCACCAACAATAAATTCTTGTTCAAGTTTCCTTTCTTGTCTGTGTGCAAATTCGTGGGTTTCTCTTGTACTTTCATCAAGTGCCGCCAACCATCTTTTTCCTGTTACTACTTGACTTTGTTTTGCTGATTGTAAATGCCCAAAATTAACTGCTGATACTGTTTCTGTTCTTGCTATTTTCAATGCTCTTTCTTTAGACAATATTCCTCTTTTCGTAATTTTCTCTGCAACAGCATTAGCCCCTAAACCTTCATTTCTTGATGCCAATAATATTGCATTCAATTCTTTAGCAGTTTTTCGGTTAATTCCTTTTGCGTGTTTAAGTCCTTCATTATCAAGATAATGTTGAAATTCTGATGTATCAGTATCTATATCAAAACCAAATTGTACTTTAGGTTCTTGCTTTGTAATACTTCGCCTTTGCCTGTTGGCTTGATCTTCTATATATTCTTTTTCGTCATTTGCTCCTTTCATTAATGATTTTAATATCAATGGTCGAATAGCAATATATAATTTTTCATTCCAATTATTTTCATCAAACACATCTTCGTCTTTGTAATCAGTTTTGTTTATATTTGCTATTATTACTTTTTCTTGTTGTTCTAATATATTTGATATAACATCAGTAAATTCATTTTCAAGTGGTGTTGTTGCATCTACAAATGCTTTCCACATAATTTCTCTGCTATCATGGTTATGTGTTTTTATTTCCTTATTATAATTTCTCATAACATTTTCAGATTGCGAAGATAAAGGTTCCATAAATATATCACCATCTGCCATAGGCTCAAGTCCTACTTTTATTCTTGCTTCATTTCTAGTTATATATCCACTTTTAAAACCTTGATCTGCTATAGACAAATTTCTGTCTATGTCAGCAGGAACAGGGGTATCATAATCTATAAATAATGTTTTATCGTTATACAACGGAATAAATTGTTCGTTTAATTTTGCTTTTATTCTTTCAAGTCTTGGTTTCAATACCCACCTAGCAAAAGTATATTCACTTGCTTCAGCATTTGCTCTGTTTACATCTTCAGCTATTCCTAAAATATGCTTTGGCATACCATAAACTCCCATTATGACATCACGATTCATAACTCTTAAATCTCTAAATTGCATATCCCTTTGAGTTAAAGTATTTGTATGCCAACTTGCTCCACCTTCTAGTATTGCCACTTTATGCGAATTTGTAGTTCCTTGATGTTGTCTGTTCCATTGATATCGTAATCGTTCATATTGTGAATCTGTTAAAGTTCCTTCAAATTGTATGACTCCATTAGGTTCTGCTGAATTTTGGAAAAAAGCTCTGTTATATTGGCTACTAAATTTTTCTGCTTCAACATCACTACTTACTGAACCCAATGGTGATTGACCACGAAACGGATTTTTAGGATTAGGTAATTTAATATGAACTATATCTTCAATGCTTAATGGTATTTCGTCATTACCATTTTTATATACATATCCTTTTATGTACATTTTTCTATCGGGAACAACTTTGATTTTATTAGGATTCATAACCCAAATTTCAGCAGGTTGTCCTGCCGTATCTTTTAATACTAACCAAAAAACTTCACCTGTTAAATCTATATAAGTTTGTGTTTGTTCCATCATTTCTAATCCTGTATGGAATGGATTAACAAAATCAAATAATTCTAATAAAGGGTGTTCAATAATTTCTTCTATATCATTTCCGTTTTTCTTTGAATACAATCGCCATTTTGTTTCAGCTATTGCACTTGATATTCTTGACACACAAGCAAACACCCAACCTACTTGACCATAAGTATTTACAAAATCTGAAGGGCTAGTTGTTCCTTGTGCAAATACATAAGGACTATAACTAAACGAATCATCAAAACTTGGTTGTTTGATTTCTGTTTTTATAAATGGATTTATTTTTTCATACCATGCCATATTTTACTCCTTATAGCCAACGGATAGCAGGATTCCCTGCTCCGCTTAATTCTGTTAATGACCACACCAAAGCATCTAATCTATCGGGGGAAGGGTCACCACTTAATGCTTCCCAATTACACAATTGATCTTCTAAAGCCGTAAACATACCACAATGAAATACTTTTTTTTGTTCATATAATGATGCTATTGGTTCTGCTCTGACTCTTTTACCTCTACTTGCATGAACTGCCTTATAGGGAACATCATCAGATTTTGTTTTTAATGTATGTTCAACTAATTGTCCGCCATTATTTGTTTCGGCAACTATTTTATCAGCTTTATATAATTCATATAATGAAATAGCAAGTTCTGCCCATTCTTTAGGACTATATCTTCCGCTTTTATCATCTAACAAATAATATTTACCTTCTGTATCTTTTCCCGCAACTACAATTCCTGTTTCATCACTTGTGTTTTTGTTAGTAACCGCAGGGTCAATAGCAACAATAACTCTTTCTAAATCTTCGGGTTTATCTTCCAACCTAAGTTCATCAAACCATTCTCGCTTCCATAATGCTCCTTCAGATTCTTCAAGTATTTCTGCATATATTTCCTGCATACCTAATCTTGTATTTTTATATTTAGATAATATAGCTTCAAAAAAATTATCACTTAAATTTTTTTTGTTTTCATAACTTGAACCTGTAGTCATAACAGTGTTTTTCATATCTCTTATATCTTTCAATAATTGTGTTGGTCTAGGAGTTGTTGTAATACATACTTGTGGTTTGTTACCTAATCTTAATCCAAACATTAAGTTATCCCAAGTGTCTTGTACATATTCCCAAGATGCTAATTCGTCACACCAAGCAGTATCAAACTGCGGACCACGAAGCTGATCGGGTTCGTATGAAGAGAAAATATGTGCAACTGCCCCATTTTTCCATACCAATCTTCGTCTTGAAGGTTGATAATCGGGTTTATTCCATGGTGGGCTAATAGTTATAATTCCACTTTCACCCTCAATCATTACATCACGAACATCAGCAGGGGTTTTACCAACAATAGCAATTCTTTTTGCTTCGCCTGTTTCTACTCTTTCCCTTATCCATTCAGCTCCTGTTCTTGTTTTTCCAAATCCTCTTCCCGCTAATATTAACCAATTTGTCCAATTACCTTTAGGTGCAATTTGTTTAGGTCTAGCATTAACAGGTAATCGCCAATTATAAAAATCCTTGATTAAATCTAAATCAGTTTTTTTATCAATATTATTTATTTCTTTTTCAACTTGTTGTGGAGTCAACGACATTATCTTCACTAATTAAATTTTTCCATTTCTTTTTCAATTCTTCTTTATAATTGAAATTTTCATCAATAGTAAATGTCTGTTGCCTAGCATCTATATTAATATCAGTTTGTTCGCTATCTATACCAAATAATTTTCTTTGCCCTTCTATAATTTTTAAAATAGCAGTTAAAGCATTATAATCTATAGGTTCTGACATTACTTTAGGATATAACTTTGCCAATAATGCTTCATATCTATGGTGTGTAGTATCTCGAACAGTTTTAACCGCATCAGAAGTTTCATCATTCATTTCTTTCAAAGCAAGTTTAAATTCTTTCCTAACTCTATAAGTAGTTAACCCTAAATTCTCTGCTATTTGGTTTTCGTTTAAACCAAATAATTTCAATTTTAATATTTGATTTTTTCTTGCATTTGATGCTAATTGTTTTGTTGATTTCTTTTTAGTTACCATAGTTTAAAATTTTTTTAAATCATATTATATACTATTTTATACATATCCATGCAGTAAAATTATTCCACTTCCAAAAAATTTCACTATGCTTGAACCCTGCATTCTTAAATAATAAATTATTTTGTTCAATAGTTAAAGGTACTAAAACACCTTCAAGTGATGCTTTTTTCCTGTCTATTTCTTCAGTACTATATCCGTTATCTTCTTTCATTGATAAATATTGTTCCACCATTGATTGATTAGTTTCGGGAGTTGACCCAAGTACTTTTTCCACTATTATGAAAGCCCCGCCTTCTTGCAACATTTGGTAAACACATCTTAATAAATTTTGTCTATGCTCCATAGGAACAAACATTAAAGTTAATATAGAAGTTATTAAATTAATTTTTTTTGGATTAAATTTAGATTTGTCTAATGCTATTGGTCCTGCATATAAATCATGTAAACAACCATTATTGAATCTTAAATCCCAATTATAAACATGAATATTGTTTTTGGTATTAGGAATCAATAATAATTCTTCTAACATAGGGTCACTTATTTCAGTTGCTATAAAATCATTGTTGGTACCTAAGTGCATTAGTGATTTAATAGCTTCACCACGAGAACTGCCTAAATCAATTATTACTTCATCATTTCCTATATAATTTTCCGCCCATTTCACTACAAGTTCCCTCATAACTCTATATTGCGGTATTGATCTATCAAGCATATTGTCAAACACTTTGGTTACTTCAGCATCAAATTCCCATTTGTCTTTAGGCATGGTCTTATCTAACTTTTCCATATTAACAACCTTTAAAATAATTTTATAATTTATATAATATATCTTTTTTTATACTCAATGCAACTTCTTTCATCATTAGAGGTGGTACTGCTCTTCCGATTCTTTCCCATTGTTTTGTAAAACTGCCTGTCAGTTTAAAATCTGTTGGGAAACTTGATATTGCTTTGATTTCGGGAATTGTTAATGTTCTAGGATATTTGTGATGATAATGACTTGGTTTAGTAGTAAGTGTGTTGCAAGATTTATTAGGAAATACAATTCTATGCGAAAAATATCTATCTTTACCATAATATTTTTTTGATATTGCCGCTAAGCTTGAATTATTTTCTTTAACTGCTCTTGCCCATAACATTTTTGCAAAATTATGTACTTCGTGATGTTCACCTTGTATTTCATCTTCGTAAGCATCAGCAACTATTCTTTTATAATTTTTAGGTTTAGGAAAAGCAGGGTCAATATTTAAATCATTTCTTGTAGCTACAAAAATCAATCTTTCCCGCATAGTAGGAACACCTAGTCTATCGGCTTTTAATATTTTAGCTTTAACATTATATCCAATATTTTTAAATTCTTGTAATATTAATTTGAAATATCCTTTGGCTTTACCTGTAACAAGACCTTTAACATTTTCGCCTATTATAACTTTAGGTTGTAACCCTTCAGCTATCCTTAAAAATTCAAAAAACAAATCATCAACATATTGTTTGGTATCTGAATAACTACGAATTTCATTCCACCCTTTTTGTCTTTGTCCACTCATAGAAAATGAAGCACATGGTGGGGAACCATCAAGTATATCTATATCACCTACATCAAGATTTGTTTCTTGTAATATATTTTCGGGGGCAAGTGTTCTGATATCTTCTTTATTTAAAATAGTATTTTTGTGATTAAGTTTGTATACTTCTCTTGCCGCTTCTACAAATTCATTTGCCCATATAACATTCAATCCTGCCATTTTGTAACCAAGAGAAGAACCACCACAACCACTAAAAGTAGAAACAACTTTAAATTCTTTTTTAACTTCGTTTATTTCCCCCATAGAAGGAATTACATATGGTGGGTTAATTAGCTCCATTCAAATTTACATTTAGGACATATATTTTTAGTTTCTATATGTTCATCATATTCATCAAAATCGTCAATGTCATTAGTGTCATCTATTATTTCAGTATTTTCACTTCTTGAAATGATGCTCAATAATTCTTTTATCGAATCATTTTCGACATTAGCATTATCCATTAATTCTAATAATTTACTGTCATCTTTGTGTGCCAATTCTGATAATGGGTCTAATGTCATTAATAATTTGTCAGCTTCTTCTTCGGTAACATCTAGTATCAATACAGGTACTTTGTCTTGTGATTTTAATGTGTCTTGTCTTAAGTGTCCATCAATTAAAACTAATTCACCATTTTTTTCGTAAGCAATAAGTGCATTAGCAATTCCGATTTCATCTAATACCCCTTGCATAACTTCTTGTTGAAAAGGTGAATGTAACCGCCAATTTTTAGGATTAGCTTTTATTTCATTAGGATTAATTTGTCTTAATTCTTTGATTCGATTTTTTATTGCCATGCAAATATTATAGCAGAAATGTCAAGAATAATTTTTGAGGGCGGTAAACAAATTGGAAAAACCGCCCCCAAATTCAAAGGAACTAGGGTATGAAAAAACCCTTATTTAAATAATAGCCTTCGAGCAGTTTCTCGGTCTATCTGATCTAATTCTAATTTACAATTTTGGTCAATTAAATCTTGTGCCGCCAAACTTACCCATGGAATATCTGCTTTGGATATTCTAGTTAACCATTCAGCATCTAATTTTTTTAATGATTTTTTTATTGGTTGTAATTGCTTTTTGGTAACTGTAAGACCTCTGAAGTCTTCGAATTCGTTTTGTAATTTTATTAATAATTGCTCGTTATTCATTTTGATTCCTTTTGCATTGCAATTTTTTTATTGTAATATTCTGTTTGTATTTTTTTCATGAATTTTTTATCTTGTAAATTTTTCAATACTTCTGCTCTGATTTTTTTCTTTGTTTCTAAATTGCCTTTCATTTTAACTCCTTTTAACTTGCTAATCAGCGGGTCACTTTATTATATTGTAATTTCTTTGCTATCAACCAATTCACTGATTAGCTTTAATATAAGTATATTATATAACACTATTTAAATAAAGTAAAGTATATATGACCTAAATTCTATACATTTTTGGTCTTTTTGTAAAAAATTCAACATTTTTTAGATGTTTTAAAGGAACTTTATAGTCATCACCATGCCATTGTGGTGTCTGTTTATAGTTTTCCATATCACGAAATGATATATATCCTGCTATGTTTGCAGTAGTTATATCACTAAATTTAATCTTTTTTGTTTTTTGACATAAGCCATTAACAAAAATTTGAACACAATATTTAAAATTTTTAACTTTCGCTACTGTAAATTGGCTTTCAGAATACAATAAATTTAGATGTTTATAGCTATCAGCATAGGCACTTGTCTTTATTTCAATCTTATCATAGCCAATTTGGAAATCCATATCATCATATTGTCCTGCTTGAAATTCAAAATCATATTTAACATTATTAATTTCTAGAAACTGTTGAAACATTAACTCGCCAATCGAACCAATCA